>Ga0316217_10000699_pt1 | contig 46500 bp, 41 predicted proteins | sample 1anoAmetaG_FD_203633 | JGI IMG/M metagenome (GOLD analysis project Ga0316217, IMG submission 203633) | Freshwater microbial communities from Trout Bog Lake, Wisconsin, USA - 1anoA | ecosystem: Environmental > Aquatic > Freshwater > Lake > Hypolimnion/Profundal zone | place: USA: Wisconsin...
GTGTGGGACGCGTATCGCCGGTTGATCATGATGTACTCGGACGTGGTGATGGAAAAGGCCGAAGGCATCGAACCCGAAGAAGGCAAAGGCATCCGTAAGCAACTCGACGGGATGCTCGGCGACCTGAAGAAGGCGCGCGGTTACAAGTCCGACACCGACCTGACGGCGCCGGAATTGGAAAAGCTCGCGAATGATTTCAAAGCCCGCATCAAGGAAGTGCTTGGCGCGGAGTTCCCAGATGATCCAATGCAGCAGATGTGGGGCGGCATTGGCGCGGTGTTCAAGAGCTGGAACGGCAAGCGCGCGATTTCCTATCGCCGCATCGAAGGCATTCCCGATGAATGGGGCACAGCCGTCACCGTGCAGACGATGGTGTTCGGCAACATGGGCGATTCGTCCGCGACCGGTGTGGCGTTCAGCCGCAACCCGGCGACTGGCGAGAACAAGTTCTACGGTGAATGGCTCGTCAATGCCCAAGGCGAAGACGTGGTGGCCGGCATTCGGACCCCCAGCCCGGTCAACAACGCGACGAAGAACGAGCAGAACAAACACCTGACCTCCCTCGAAGACGGGATGCCGGTGCTTTACAAGGAGCTTTACGACATCCGCACGAAGCTCGAACAGCATTACCACGACATGCAGGACATCGAGTTCACCATTCAGGAAGGCAAGTTGTTCATGTTGCAGTGCCGGAATGGCAAGCGCACCGGCACGGCGGCGTTGAACATGGCGATGGACATGCTCGATGAGAAGCTGATCGACGACAAGACGGTCGTCATGCGCGTCGAGCCGACGCACCTCGACCAGATGCTGCATCCGTTCGTGGATCCGGCCGCGGAGAAGACGGCGAAGATTCTCGCCAAGGGTTTGCCAGCCGGCCCCGGTGGCGCGGTGGGCAAGATTGTGTTTACCGCCGAAGAAGCGGTGAAGCAGGCAGAATTGAAACAGGACGTCATCCTCGTTCGCGAAGAGACAAATCCTGAAGACATTGAAGGCATGCGCGCGGCGCAGGGCATCTTGACCGCCCGCGGCGGCATGACCAGTCACGCGGCGCTCGTCGCGCGCGGCTGGGGCAAGTGCTGCATCGTCGGCGCCGGTGACATCCACGTGGATGTGCACGCGGGCCAGATGACGATTGCCGGCGTGACCTATAAGCAAGGCGAGTATGTCACACTCAACGGCACCAAGGGCCACGTCTACCAAGGCAGCCTGCGGATGATTGACGCGACCGAAAATCCCCGATTCCAACGGTTCATGAAAATCGTGGACAAGTACCGGAAGATGGGCGTGCGCACCAATGCCGATACGCCGCAGGACGCGAAGATCGCGCGGGCGTTCGGCGCGGAAGGCATCGGCCTGTTCCGGACCGAGCACATGTTCTACGGCGAAGGCAGCGACGAGCCGTTGTTCGTGTTGCGGAAGATGATTCTCAGCAAGTCGGTTGAGGAGCGCAAGAAGGCGGTCAACGAACTCTTCCCGTTCGTGAAGAAGTCCATCAAGGCCACTCTCGAAGCGATGGAAGGCCTGCCGGTCACGATCCGCTTGCTCGATCCGCCGTTGCACGAATTCGTGCCGAAGAGCGAGCAGAAGCAACGCGACCTCGCGCACAGCCTCGGCATCAGCCTTGAGGAAGTGCAAAAGCGCGGCGAACAGCTCCACGAATCCAACCCGATGATGGGCCATCGCGGCGTGCGCCTCGGTGTCACCTACCCGGAGATCACCGAGATGCAATTGCGGGCGATCTTTGAAGCGGCGGCGGAATTGATCAAGGCCGGCCAGAAGGCCAAGCCCGAAGTCATGGTGCCGGTCACCTGCGACGTGAATGAATTGAAACATCAACGCGTGATCTTTGATCGCGTGAAGAAGGAAGTCGCCGCGAAGTTCGGGCTGCGTCAACTCGACGTGCCCTACGGCACGATGATCGAAATCCCGCGCGCGGCGTTGTTGGCGAACAAGATGGCGGAAGAAGCCGAATTCTTCAGCTTCGGCACCAACGACCTCACGCAGATGGGCTTCGGCTTCAGCCGGGATGACATCGGCGGATTCATGGGCGACTACCTGAGCAAGAAAGTTCTCAAGGCGGACCCGTTCCAGACGATTGACCAGGAAGGCGTCGGCCAGTTGATCGAGATGAGCGTCAAGCGGGGCCGTTCGACTCGCGAAAAACTCAAGATCGGCATCTGCGGTGAACAAGGCGGCGACCCGGCTTCGGTCGAGTTCTGCTACAAGACCGGCTTGAACTATGTGAGTTGCTCACCGTACCGGGTACCGATTGCCCGTTTGTCGGCAGCTCAGGCAGCACTCAAAGTTAAATAACCAATAATCTCCGCAAGCATGCGGAAAAACCAAACCGGGGCGGCGTGCAAACGTCGCCCCGGTTTTTGTTTTGTGCCACTCTGATGCAAAACACTTGCAAGATTTCGGCAAGGCGATATTGTACTCTATTCACTATGGCAATCGTGCGCGAACGGGAAGGCGACAACGGAATAAAGATCTACTTGCGGGAGATCGGTCAGATTTCTCTGATCACTGCCAAGGACGAAATCAAGCTGGCGGCCAGGATCAAGCGTGGCGACAAGGATGCCCGCGCGATCATGATCAAGGCCAATCTCCGTCTCGTCGTCAAGATTGCCCACGACTACGCCAATTTTGGGTTGCCGCTGCTCGACTTGATCAGCGAAGGCAACATTGGCCTGATGAAAGCCGTCGAGCGGTTTGACCCAAAAAAAGGCGGCAAACTTTCCACGTACGCTGCGTGGTGGATCAAGCAGTCAATCAAACGGGCGCTTGCCAACCAATCCAAGACGATTCGCCTACCGGTGCATTTGGTGGATAAGATTAGCAAGATGAAACGGATCGCCATGCGCATGAGCGAGAAGCTCGGCCGCGAACCGAGCGATCAGGAACTTGCCGACACGCTCGGCATGCCGCGCGCCAAAGTTTCGCAACTGCGCGAAATCAGCGTTCGCCCGGCGAGCCTTGACGCCACCATTGGCGATGAGGACGACACTCAGTTTAGTGAAATCGTCGGCGATGACAATGCCGCCACACCCTTTGAGATGCTGCGCGATAAAAACATGCGCGCCGACGTCCGCGATCTGTTGGAAGAGCTCGAACCGCGCGAGGCTGAAATCCTTAATGCCCGGTTTGGCCTTAATGGTGACAAGCAACGCACACTGGAAGAAGTCGGCAAAGATCTCAAGGTTACTCGTGAACGCGTTCGCCAACTGCAGAACATTGCCCTCGCAAAACTCCGGCGGCTGATGGAAAAGCAGGACAAGCCTTTGCCGCCATTTATGCTCGAAGATTAGCCGCGCTGGTTAGGTTTCGGCTTCACATTCCCGCCAGCTTCCGCTAAGAACAGCGCCATGAACGACCAACTCAAGACTGCCGTTCGCGATATCCCGGATTTCCCAATCAAAGGCATCCTCTTCAAGGACATCACTCCGATCCTTCAAGACCCAAAACTGTTCCGCCTTGCCGTTGACACAATCGCCGACCGTCATCAAGGCAAGAAGCTGAAAGGCGTTGTCGGCATTGATGCCCGTGGTTTCATATTTGCCGGGGCGGTTGCCTATAAGCTCGGTATCGGCTTCATCCCGGTCCGCAAGAAAGGCAAGCTTCCCTACAAGACTGTTGTCACCAGTTACACGCTTGAGTACGGCAGTGAGACTAGCGAGATGCACGTGGATGCTCTCACCAAAGGCGACAATGTCATCATCGTGGACGATCTCCTTGCGACCGGTGGCACCGCGATGGCTGCCGCCACACTAGTCAAGAAACTCGGCGGCAACATTGCCGAAATTGATTTCCTCATCGAACTCGCCTTCCTCAAGGGCCGCGACCGGCTCAACGACTACAAAGTTTTCTCCGCCATCCAATACTAAGTCGCTTCGCCATGCACCCCGGCGAATTGCACGTTGACCAGATTGACTGGCGGCACTGGCAGCCGACTGAGCATGCGACGTTGTGTTTTGTAATTCACAACGGACAAATCCTCTTGATTCACAAGAAGCGCGGCCTGGGTGCCGGCAAGATCAACGGGCCGGGTGGACGCTTGGAAGTTGGGGAAACACCCGAGCAAGCTGCGGTTCGCGAAGTCCAAGAGGAACTCGGCGTAACGCCGGTCGGATTAAAGCGCGGCGGCACATTGCACTTTCAATTTCTGGATGGCTACAAACTGCACGTTGTCGTGTTCACTGCCGCTGATTGTCTGGGTCAGCCAATTGAGACCGATGAAGCGACGCCATTGTGGAAGGCGGTGGACCAGATCCCGTACGAAGAAATGTGGCAGGACGATCCACACTGGTTGCCGTTGGTTTTGGCCGGCACGCAATTCAGTGGTTACTTCGTCTTTGAGAAAGACCGGCTATTGAGTTACCGGGTCGAGACGTCAGCAGACGCAGGATTCCACCAACACTTCCCCTTCCCTGCAATCGCCTGACCGGCACGACTCCGGATGCTCGCCATTTGTGCCGGCGCCAATGGTTGAAACTTCCCGGCGGCGGAATACGCGGCGTCTTGTTCATTCGGAAAACTCAATCCGAGCAAAGCTACATCCGGATCGCACGTCAACGTGTAATGCAGGCATTCGTCGACACTCAAGCGCGGCAAAACCGGCGTGCCGGCATCGCTGCCGCCAGAACTCAGCTTGCCTCGTGGGCGGTTGGCCAATGGCCGGCTGTAACCTTCCGTGTCGCCCAGTAACTTACCGGCACCAAATGTCTTGATTCCGATTGTGCCGACACGGTGTTGCCGGGCCAACGGCAGAATTTCAGTGATATACCGGTCATCCACAAACGCGCCGACCGGGAACATCACAACATCGCACAACCCGGAGGGAATCGCTTCCCGCAGCACGACCGGGTTGTGACAGGAAATGCCACGGAAGCGGGCCAACCCGGCCAACTCGTCAAACCGCAGCTTGCGCCATTGCTCCACCGTTTCAACTCCGTGAAACAAAAACAAATCAACGTCTTCAAAACCCAGCCGTCGCCAACTCGCCTCCGCTTGTGGCCGGACCGGCACGTCAAACTCGTCAATCTTATCAATCACAAAAACACCAGCGCGTCGGCCCTTTAGCGCAGCGCCAACAATTTCTTCACTGTAACCAGCTTCGTACATTGGCGCGGTATCGATGACATTCAGCCCGGCATCCAACGCGCGCCGCACTGTGGCAACGCAGTCCGATAATGGCACATTCCGGTCAGCCAAATCGCCGATCCCGAGTTGTGTGGCGCAAAAGCCAGTACGACCGAGTTCGCGACGGGGCTTGAATAGCGGTTTCATTTGACGATTAGTCTAACGCAATCTCAAGCGGTAATCCAGCCGCCGCCCAGCACCAGATCGTCATGGTAAAACACTGCGGCTTGGCCGGGCGTGATGGCGCGTTGTGGCTCGTGCAACGCCACCTTCCCCTGCTCAACCGTTGCCGGGCAACCGGGATGGTTGTAGCGAATCTTAACCGTGACATTGATGGCACCACTTGGTGGTTCGACTGCCAGCCAGTGGCAATTCGCAACAATGAATTCGCTCCGCAACAACTCCGCGTTCGGGCCGACAATGACGCGGTTCGTGCTGGCATCAAGCGCGACGACATATAGCGGGGTTTTCTGACCGCCGAGTTTCAACCCTTCGCGCTGGCCAATGGTGAAGTACTGGATGCCAGCATGGGTGCCGACAACCTTGCCGGCACTGGTAACAATCTCACCGGGACGATCCGGCAAGTGACTGACTTCACGGAGAAACCGGCCGTAATCCTTGTCCGGCACGAAACAGATTTCCTGACTCTCAACTTTGTCAGCGGTCTTGAGTCCGAGCTTGCCAGCAATGGCGCGCGTCTCGTCTTTGGTTAAATCGCCAACCGGCATGAGCGACTTGGCGAGTTGGTCTTGCCGGAGTGAAAACAGGAAATAGGATTGATCCTTGTGCGGGTCGCGGCCTTTGCGCAACTGACACCGAGCCCCGTGTTCGACCCGCGCATAATGACCGGTGGCAATGAATTCGGCACCGAGTTGTTTGGCTTGATTCAGGAGTGTGCCGAACTTGATCTTCTCATTGCAGACGATGCAGGGATTAGGAGTGCGGCCCTGCCGGTATTCAGCGACAAAGTAATCAATCACATCCCGCTGGAACGCGCCGATCTCGTCCACGACGTAATGCGGGATGCCCAGCGTGTGCGCCACCATCCGCGCGTCGGTAACCGCTTGCGGGCCGCAGCATTTATCTTCGGCACGGCTCAGGCACTGCTGCGGCCAGTTGCGAAATGTCAGGCCGATGACTTCGTAGCCTTGTTCCTTCAGCAAATAGGCAGCGACGCTGGAATCCACGCCGCCGCTCATGCCGACGCACACTCGCAGTTGCCGGCTCACCGTTCCAACCACAACTGCCCGTTAAGGAAATCAAACGTGACGCGCAACCGGCGCAGACAGATGTTGCCGAGTAATACATTTCCACCAGCTGCATCGGGACCAGTCACTTGCGTGCGAGCCGGGAAACTGACAAATGTGGCCTGACCAATCTTGGCTTCGTGGACGTTGTAAGTTGCCGACAACGATGCACCGCCCACACCTTTTGAAATACCGACGTTTTCGTGGCCCGGTTTCCAGTAACCCAGTTCGTTGGCTAATTTGCGTGGTATCAGCAAACCGTAATCGCCGCCGGTATCGACGTAGCACGGTATCGTTCGCCCATCAATTATCGTCTCAATCATCGGCAGTCCGTTAACCCATTGCATCGGAATTGCGGTGGTAAAGATTGATGATGACCGGGCGTGGTAGGCGCCTTCGCGGCGTGGCGCGAACGTGACCGTGCCGTTTGGCGCGTCAATCGAAACATACGAGAGCATCCGCAGCGTACTCATCCCGAGGATCATCGCCTGCGGATTGTTCCAAAAACCGTGCGTGATATTCAGCACCTGCGTGTCCGGCCCAATCAGCGCGAGGACCCGCTGCAATTCCAACGAATCCACCTTGATACTGCGAGCCACACCGATGAAGTTGTCCACTGATCCACCGATACCGCTGCTCGTGACTGGATCCAAGCCGGCCACCACATTCACGCCGAGGTCGTGGGCGAGCGAATAGCCAAACAGATTCCGGTTGCTGCCGCTGTCGAGCAGGATTCGCACGCCAGCCTTGCCGTTGACGGTGGCGAGGATGACCGGCACGCCAAACTGACCGCCGGCTTCGCGCGGTTGATGAGTCGGCACCGCGCAAAGCGGGGCGGTGACACTGTTCGGACTGACAATCCCACCCACGCCGACGTTGGGACTGAATCGCTCCGGCAAGCCCAACTCCGCCGGCGACTTCGCGTTCTGAAACAGCGCATCGCGTTGGCCCGATGACAATTTTGGTGTCGCCGTTTCCAGCCGGTCCAACCCGGTCGCACAGCCCACCAACAGCACCGTCACCAAACTTAACAGTGGTTTTGCGCGCATATTGCCTTAGAGCTTGATGACTACTTCCCGGCCTCGCTGCTGGGCGGCGTAAATGCCTTCGAGAATGGCGATGACCCGGATCGTTTCCGTCCACGGCACCGGTGACGGCTTGCGGTCCACCACGCATTCAAAAAACGCCTTAAGCTCCTCGGCGTGCGGCTTCTCAACATTGCGCGCCGCGGTCAACGTGCCTTGCACAAAGGTGCCGCCGGTCACGGTGGCAAACTCGGCGCTCGGCCATTTCACGCCACCATTCATCCCGAACACCTGGCAGCTCATGTCTTCGTTCTCAGGCTGATGTCCGAGGAATGCCGCTTCGAGCGTCATTGTCGCGCCGTTGTCGAAGTGGACAAACCCGGCGGCAAAGTCTTCGACGCTGAACAATTTCCGGTCCCACTCGCCCCACATGCCGGGAATCTTGTGGCCCTTGGCGAAATTAACTTTGGCCGTGCCAGTCACCCGCACCGGCTTCGGGCAATCCATCAACCACATGCACAGGTCGAGCGCGTGGACACCAATGTCCATGCACGGGCCGCCGCCGGAAAGTTTATTATCAATGAATCCCGGCGCGATCGGCAGCAATGCGCGGCGCATCGCCCGCACGCGTGCGTGATAAACTTCGCCCAGCCCGCCGGCATTCGCCCAGCCTTTGATCGCGCGCGCCGAGTTGGTGTAACGCTGGTGCTGCGCCGTCATCAATTTGAGTTTCTTTCGGTCAGCCAGTTGGCCCATTTGCCGGACTTCCTTGGTCGTGACCGCCAGCGGCTTCTCACAAAGCACATGTTTACCGGAATTAAGCGCAGCCAGCACGGCGGGCGTGTGGACACGGTTCGGCGTGCAGACATCCACCGCATCCAACTCCAGCTTGACCAGATCGCGATAATCCTTGAACGCGTGCGTGATTCCGTTTGCTTTCGCGACCGATTGCGCGCGCGCCTCGTTAATGTCCGCAATCGCGACGACTTCCACGTCCGCGATGCTCTTCCAACCGGGCAGATGCGCCCAAGTTGCGATACCGCCCGCGCCGATGATGCCGACTTTAAATTTTCTAGCCATGATGTTTTATTTTTCCTTTCAGATCGTAACTTGTGGAACCTGTGATTTGAATCTCTGCAAACTCTCCGCTGCCGACATTGTCCATGCCGGTAACCATTCCGTCAATCTCCGGCGCATCCGCATGGGAGCGGCCTTGCCAGCCGGTCTTGGTTTGCTTCTCAACGAGCACGCGCAATGTCTGGCCGACAAACCCGCGTTGCACTTGCCGCGAGACTTTCTGCTGCAATGTCATTGCCTTACTTCGCCGGGATGTCTTCACTTTCTCCGGCACCTGTGCCGCGAGATTGCCGGCCGCCGTGTGGTCTTCCTGCGAATACGCAAAGATGCCGAGCCGTTCGAACTTTGCCGCCGCGATGAACTCCAGTAACTCCGCAAACTGCGCCTCCGTCTCGCCGGGAAATCCGACGATAAACGCCGTTCGCAAGACGATACCGGGCACTCCCGCCCGAATTCGTCCCACCAAATCGCGGATGAACTGCCCGCTCGTCTCGCGCTTCATCGCGTTCAACATCGCGTCGTTGATGTGCTGAAGCGGCATGTCCACATACCGGCAAATCTTGTCGCAGCCGGCAATGGTCGCGATGAGTTCATCCGTCCAATGCGCCGGGTGCGTGTAGAGCAACCGAATCCAAAAATCACCCGGGACCGCCTGCGCTTGCCGCAACAGCTCGCATAGCAATCCCTGCCCGCCATTCAAGTCGCGCCCGTAAAATGTCGTGTCTTGCGAGATGAGGTTGATCTCCCGGCAACCATCCGCCACCAATGCGCGAATTTCGGCGATCACATCGGCCGCGGGCCGGCTGCGATACTTGCCGCGGATGCGTGGGATGCTGCAGAACGCGCACGGATGGTCGCAGCCTTCGGCGATCTTCACGTACGCGGTATGTTTTGGCGTCAAGCGCACCCGGGGCGCGGAGAAATCGGGCACGTACTTCGCCGGTCCCGACCAATAAACGGCCGGCGCGCGCTTCTCTAAAATCTCCCGCACAATCGCAGCGATGCGTGGCACCTCGTTCAGCCCGACAATGGCGTCAACTTCGGGCAAATCGCGGCGCAACTCCTGCGGATATCGCTGCGTCAGGCAGCCGGCCATGATCAATGCCCGGCACTTGCCGGTTTCACGAAGCTGATTCAGCTTGAGAATCGTATAAATGGATTCCTGCTTGGCCTTGTTGATGAACCCGCAGGTATTGACGATGAGCACATCGGCCTCCTCGGCGCGCTCAGTCAGGATCATTCCATCGCGCGCAAGCGTGCCGAGCATGACTTCGCTGTCCACGAGGTTTTTGGCACAACCGAGGCTCACCAGCCCGATTTTAATGGGAGCGCGCGACTTCACTTCGCGGGCGCTTCGAGAACTGCCGGCGCCGGCTTGGTTTTCGGCTGGTAATACGCTTCGAAGTCCGCCACCGGCAAGACCGCCGGTTTGGTCGCCGGCACCGCAAACGTCTGCCGATGCATCCATAACTGATAACCGACGACTCCAATCACCGCCAACACGGTCACCACTGCCACCCCGCGAATCACCAGCGCTATCGGCAACTGCAATTCCATCGCCCGGCGCGCCCGCAACGTCGCCTCCGTCTCCAGTTGCAACCCTTGCCGGCGCAATCCGCCCTGACTCTTCAAGTACGCCTCGACCATTGCCGCGCTGTCGATGCCGAGATAGTCCGCGTACATCTTCAAGAAGCTCTTTGTGTACATCGGCGCGGCCAACCCGGCGAAATCATCCGCTTCAAGTTTTTCCAATGTATCGAGTTTGATCTTGGTGATGCGGGACACATCTCCCAATGTCACGTTCTTGGTGTGCCGTGCCGCGCGCAACGTTTCGCCGATGGATTCCATGTCAGGTACATTATCACCGTACCCAGCCCGCCGCTCAAGAAAAAAGCTCGGCATCGCGCCGGCTTCGATTAGAATCCCCGCAACTCAACACACTATGAAACTATCTTTTGCCACACTCGGTTGCCCGACTTGGACCCTCGAACAAATCGCCACCAACGCCCGCGCGCTCGGCTACGACGGCGTCGAATTGCGCGGCGCGAACAATGAACACGTCGGCCCCGCCGAGCCTTCCGCCAATCGTCCGCGCATCAAGCAGCTCTTCGCGACTGCGGGCGTCGAGATCGGCTGCATCATGGGCTACACTTGTTTCACCAACGACGACCCAGCCAAGCAAGACCAGAACGTCGCGACCGCAATTCAATATCTCGACCTCGCGCACGACCTCGGCTGCCCCTGTGTCCGCATCTTTGGCGGCAATTGGTCCGCGCAAACCGACCAAGCCGGCAACATTGCGCGGGTAGTCAGCGCACTCAAACGCGTCGCGCCCCGCGCCGAAGCCCTCGGCGTCAAGCTCGCCTTCGAAACCCACGATTCCTGGACCAAAGCCGCCAACCTCCGCGCCGTGATTGACGGCGTTGGCTCGCCCATGCTCGGCGCGTGCTGGGATGTCGCGAACTGTTACCACACTGAGCCGCTGGCCCAATCCTTTGCCGCCATCCGCGACCGCATCTTTCACGTGCATCTCAAAGACACCAAACGCGTGGACGGGAAAATCAAAAATGTCCTGCCAGGCGAGGGCGAAGTGGATCTGGCCCACGCCGTGCGGCTGCTTCGCGCCAGCAATTACACCGGCTACCTCTCGTTTGAATGGGAAAAGAAATGGGACGCGACCCTGGCCGCCCCCGAAGTCGCCTTCCCGCGCTACATCAACCACTGCCGCGCCCTGCTCGCCGCGCAGGCGTGACCGATTGGGCGCTTGCGCTCCCGGTCGCGTGCCGATATTCTCAGCCCAATGAAGTTCAGCCCACAGGATGAACGGTTCATGCAGCACGCACTGCGTCTGGCGCGGCGCGGCCTGGGCCGGACCAGCCCGAATCCCGTCGTCGGCGCCGTGTTAGTGCGCGGCGGCAAGATCATCGGCCAAGGCTGGCACAAACAAGCCGGCGGCCCGCACGCGGAAATCTTCGCGCTGACCAACACTCCCGCCCGCGGCGCAACATTGTACGTCACGCTTGAACCGTGCTGCACGCATGGCCGCACGCCGCCCTGCACCGCCGCCATCATTGCCGCCGGTGTCCGCCGCGTTGTCGTCGCCGCGCGCGATCCCAATCCCCGGCACAACGGGCGCGGCCTCACTGTCCTGCGGCGCGCGGGCCTTCGCTGCGACGCTGGCCTGCTCGCGGACGAAGCCACCCGCTTGAATACCGTGTTCAACCACTGGATCACCACCGGCCAACCGCTCGTCACCGCCAAAGCCGCGCTGAGTCTCGACGGTCAAATGTCAACGCGCACCGGTGACTCCAAATGGATCACCAGTGACGCCGCCCGCCGCGAAGCGCACCAGCTCCGCGCCGGCGTTGACGCCGTCATGGTCGGCGCCGGCACCGTGCTGGCCGACAATCCCAGCTTAACCCTTCGGCATGGCGTCAAAGGCTCCCGCACGGGGCGGGACAAGTACCAACCATGGCGCATCGTGGTGGACGCTCGGGGCCGCTGCCCGCGCACTGCCAACTTGTTCAACGACGCTCACCGCCATCGCACCATCGTCTGCACCACCGCCCGCGCACCTGCCGCGTGGCAACGCGACTTGGCCCTGCGCAATGTCACCGTGCTCGTCTTGCCGGCCAAGAATCAACACGTGAATCTGCCGGTAATGCTCGCGGAGCTCGGCCGCATGGAGATCACCAGTGTCCTTGTCGAAGGTGGCCGCGAACTTCTCGGCGCGTTCTTCGCTGCCGGGCTGGTGGCGCAAGTCGCGTTCTTCTTTGCGCCCAAACTTATCGGCCACGCGGCCACGATGCAGGGCGCGGTGAACGTGACCGGCCAGTGGCGGCGCATCGGTCGCACGGAAATGCTATTTGAAGGTGATTGCCGGGGTGCAATTAACAGTCGTGATTAATTTACCTTGTAACTGCTCGTAAGGACGAGGCTCCCGCCGAGCCGTTCACGACGGCTGACAACGTTATACTGTTTGTCAAACAACGTATGTCGAGACTCTATTTGCGAGACAAAGACCTATTGATTTATCCACGCGGCTTGGCAGGGAACCTTACAAGATTAATTTATTGGACGACCTTTAGCCGCGCTAAGTTAGCTTGTGCTTCAATAAAATTAGGTTGCAACCGAATCGCCTCCTCATACTCTGCGATAGCTCTTTTGACCTTACCAATATGTACCAAAGCGGTTCCCAGATCATTATGCGCGTCGGCACGATCTGGTGTGATATGTATCGCTTGCTCCCACTGACTAATCGCCTCATTCATATTGCCCACTTCGGCCAAAACATTCGCCAAGCTAAGGTGCGCCTCGACGAAATCAGGCTTTATATGTATCGCTTGTTCCAAGTGGCTAATCGCCTCTTGCGTGTGGCCAGCTATCTGAAGTGCGACCCCCAAGTTGTTGTGTGCCTCGACTCGATTTGGGTTGATCTGAAGAGCCGCCTCAAAATGTAGAATCGCATCTGACACCTTGCCATGTCGGAGGAAGATAGCTCCAATATGGCTATGCGCCTCAGCAAAATTTGGTTTAATGCGCAGTGCCTGATTCAATTTACTAATCGCCTCTTGATCACGTCCCGCCTTCTGTAACGCGATCCCCCAATAGCAGTCCGACTCGGCACATCGCTCAAGGCTCGCAAACAGGTTAAACGCTACAGAAAAGCCCAGTAGGAGGCTACCGCCGTAGCGCATCGCACGGCGAGATGAAGCGTGTTGGCTAGCCAAGACACGTTCCAAGCTCAACATGCCTATCATAGCCAACAAAACCAATACGGGTAGGAATTCGGCCTCATATCGGATGCTCGCAGAGAAGAAGAGGCTCAAAGTCAGCGTGCTTATCCAGAAGATTATAGCAAGCGCCAGCACGAATCTGCATAAAGTTGAACGCTCCCACTCCGAACGACAACCCCACGCCAGCGGCACAGCCAGTGCCAGCCACACAATAGGCATGTTGGTCAAGACGCCAAAGGTATGCTCAACCCGCCCATGGCCTACTGGCATGGCCGACACAGCGATATCATGCACGAAGGGAAATCGAATGCTCCAACCCGCCCCACCAAGAAAATAAACCTTGAGATGAAACCACAGATAACGCAGACTAAATGGTGAAACTTGAGCTTGACGGTCTCCAGACAACGCATAGCGCAAGCCAAACTCGAACGGATTATCAAATCGCAAGGTATTGTAAATCATCAATCCTAACCCAATGAGCACAATGGGACCGATTGTCGCTATCAGCAGCACCCAAACACGCCGATTCTCGCGCCACGCATGAACCACTGGTAGCAGCAAGACTACTGCGCCGAAGAGCAACAAGGGACGCGCCCCCACTGCCAACCCGTAGGCCAGACTGGCCATGGCCAGCCACCAAGCGCGTGATGACGAGTGATGCAATGCCTTCCAAATCCCTGCAACAGCCAGCATCGTGAACGCGTACCCGCAACTGATTGGCACTTCGTATACATCACATCGCGCCAAAAGTGGCGGGACACATGTAGACAAGCCAAGCGCCAGCACTCCAGCGGCTACCACCCAAATGCTGACCTCGGCAAAGTAGCGCCGCCACAGTGCATACAGCAGACCCACACTGATTAAGAAACCGACAAGGCAAAAAATTACTACGGCGTCTTTTTGAAGTAGATATTTCCCAGTCACAGCCGCATAAGGCCAAAAAAGCAACAGGGCAGGTGTAACGCCATAATAGAGATATAACCTACCCTTGTAGTAACTCATGTCGAGCACTGGGTAGGGAGAACTGACATCTGGATCGTAAGGATTAGCGGACTGCGCAAGTCTAAGCGGCACCTCTCTTTTTAAGTTGAGCTGTCCGTGCTGAAAGCCGCGTACTAACAAATTGTAATATGCGTCAGAGGAATCTAGGCTCTGTGACACAACAAAACCTGACCGGGCTGTATACGCGTAAACGCCAAAGACTATCGCGCACACCGAGCTCAGAATTCCAAACTGAAACCAAGGACGATTTGCTCTGGGCGTCAGTATAGTGTTCGCAATCAGATCAACAGCTCCTTTCTTCGGCGGCGAGTATAGCCGCTTAGGTTTTGGTTTGCATCTGCAAACTGTACGCAGGTGGTTTGACCACGCAGACAGCCAGAATCGCTTCAAGTTTCGGGCGTAGCGCAAGCTTCCAGCTTGGCCAGGTTGGCAACTAACTGGAAGCTCATTCTCTACAGCGGCGGGGCGAGGATTAAGGTCATGAACTGCGCTCACGATGCAGGGCGCGATGAACCTGACCGGCCAGTGGCGGCGCATCGGTCGCACGGAAATGCTTTTCACCGGCGTCACAAGCCGGTAAACTGCCGTCATGTTTACTGGCATTGTTGAAGAACCCGGCGTGGTTGTCCGCATCCGCCCCGGCAAAAAGTCCACCGAACTCACCGTCCGCACCGGCACGAGCGGCAAAACCCTCCGCGCCGGCAACAGCATCGCCGTCAACGGCGCGTGCCTCACCGTCGTCAAGAAACGCGGCCCCCTCGCGGCGTTCGATGTCTTGAACGAGACCCTGCGCTGCACCAACTTTGGCGAACTTCAGACCGGCTCGCTCGTAAATCTGGAGCGACCCTTGCGCGCTGATGGCCGGCTGGACGGACATTTCGTGCAAGGCCACGTGGACGCCACCGGCGTCGTCCGCCGCTGGGAGCAAGTGGGCAAGGATTACGTCCTGGAAGTGACCGTGCCCGTCGGATTGCGCAAATACATTGTCGAGAAAGGCTCGATTGCCGTGGATGGCATCAGCCTCACCGTCGCGAGCGTCGGCCGTGACTGGCTCCGCATCTGGATCATCCCCCACACCCGCGCGATCACGAACCTGCGGACCCGGCGCGTCGGCCAACGCGTGAACCTTGAAGCCGACATCCTCGCCAAACACATGGAACGCCTCCTCGCCGCTCGCCGCGTCCGCGCTTGATGCTGCAAAGCCGGCTGGTTATGACGCCAAAACTACCAATCTTACTCAGCGCGCTGCTGGTCGCGACCGCACTTTGGGCGGATGATGATTATAACTCCGCGATGTCGAATGAAACTGCCAAGCTGAAAGCTTATGCCCACGGTGCGACGACGACCCAGTTTGTGGCCAAGGTCGAGAAGGCTTATGCAGTCAATGATGGGACGGCAGCCTTTCGCGCATACGTGATCATCTGGAATAATCAGGAAGTGGTCGTGAGCGATATGCGGGCCAGTTCCAACCTAAAGGCCGGCGATTCGATCAAGGTTGTCCTCATGCGGATGCCAACCACGCGCCATGAACAGGAAAGCCATGAAGCGCTCACCTTCATGATCTCACCAGAAGATGCTGTGAAAATACCGGTCTATCAACCAGTACCACGGGCCGCCAACGCCGCGACGCCGCACCGAGTGCACGCCATCTTTGAATGTCGCGGGAATGAATTGTTCTATGCGGACAAAACCGTGCTGACTGCGCAATACGCCCAGATGCTGGCCAGCAATCGCGAGCCAGGAAGTCCGCCAACCAATACCGTCAGCGACGCCAATTACACAATTGACCCGGTGTTTGCCCGCGTCGGGATGCTCCGCCTCAGGCCGCGCGAAGGCGTGCATGGTCAGACTGTGGCGAATCTCGCTGAACCGACCGGCGCCTTGCAAACGATTCTCAAACGATTAGACCCAACAAAGCATCAAATCACGCTCTTCCAGCGGGACGACAGCACTGAGGTGGCCCAACTCGCCCAAAAGCTGGCCGAAGCAGCAGGATTTACAACAACGATTTCCCCATTGAGCAAAGACAAACTCCTTGCGCTTCAATAAACGGAAGCGCTGGCTCATCGCCGGCCGCCGCGGCTGCGCCTGATCGACAAATCACTTGTTTACATACGTGCCATGATGCTGCATGTTGATTGTGACGGCGGGGAAACCAATATTCCGCCGGCGAGCCAACCGCAGCAACAAAGGCAATAGACCATGGGCGACCGATCACCGAAAGCCAACTCCAAGCACGAAGGCCAGAAACAGGCCAAGTCTGACAAAGCAAATCAACAGAAGCAGCAAGCCTTCGCCGCAAAGCACGCTCCTCTGAAAAAGAAGTAGTCCGAGTTCAGCCACCATGCGGAGCGCCACCGGTTTGAAGCCGGTGCCAGCGCTTGATCAATGGTGCGCCGCGCGTTTGCGCAGGTCGCGCAAGTGACGGTACCCAACTAATTTCTTCTGGGCTTCATCCCAGAGCCGGAACTTGAGCGAGCGCAGGCTGCCGAACAGGGTGATGGGTTTCACGCCCTGAAACATCAGATGCGCCTTGTGACAGCGTTCCAGATTGTAATTCGGAATCCGCGCACTCAGGTGATGGATGTGATGATAGCCGATGTTGCCTGTGAACCATTGGAGTACCCGCGGCAGCTTGTAGAACGAACTGCCGTGTAGCGCGGCCGCAGTGTAATCCCACTCTTCCCCGCGTTCCCAGTACACTCCTTCGAATTGATGTTGGACATAAAACAGCCAGAAACCCGCCGCGCCTGCCACCGTGATCACCGTCAATTGAATCAGCACATAGGCCTCGATGCCGAACAGCAGGCTCAAGCCAACCGCCATCCCCAGAATTGCCAGATTCATCCAATGCACCGAATTCCGTTCCCGCGGGCTCGCGGTGGCTGACGCAAACCGCTGTTTGACCACCAGCACCAGCACCGGCGCGATCACAAACAACACCACCGGGTTGCGGGCCAGCCGATACGCGAATCGCTTGGCGCGGGTCGATTCCAGATATTCCTGCACCGTCATCGTCCAGATATCGCCGGTCCCGCGTTTATCCAAGTCGCCGGATGAAGCGTGATGGATGGCATGTTCCCAGCGCCAGTGATAATACGGCGTGAAAGTCAGCACGCCCGCAATGAACCCCACCACATCATTGGCCCGCCGCGAATTGAAAAACGAACCATGCCCGCAATCATGAAAAATGATAAAGATCCGCACCACGAACGCCCCGGCCAGGATGGCCAGCGCCAGCGTGATCCACGGCGACACCGGCAAGCTCCAAAACATCAGCCACCAAAGCAGCGCATACCCGCCAAACGTGTTCACGATCTGCCAGAGCGCCCGTGGCAACGACGGCTTCTGATACTCCGCCACGACGGCTTTCCACGCTGCCCCGTTTTCGATTGTCGCATCGGTAATCATATCTAGATTCTGGCGCATTGCCTGACGCAGTATACTCCGGAAAGCGCCATTCCGCGCGTGGCCGGCATCAGGGAAGATTGATTGACAGCCAATCACGCCGGGAGTAGTAGTCGGATCGCTGGTGAATCAGGTCGATCAACAACTACAAGCACACGCGAAATCCAGCATGGCACTCCCGGTCAATACTCCCAAGCTCAATTCGTTGCAGGCGTCTGGCTGTGGCTGCTATTATTCATTCATTGAAAAACCACTGCTCGCCGCCTCACGGAAAACATTTTTGCCGCCACCGCCAAAGACAGATCTGCTCTAGCCCAACGGGCCGGGGCTGATTCGGGTTGAAGCGGGGGCACGGTGAAGTGCAAACCGCAACCAAAACCGATGTTTTAGCCGATTTTGAGTCCCAACCGACCGTTTGGGAGGGTTTGGAGGGCGATTTTGGCAAAAATCTGGCTGGTAAAGCCTTTTATCCGACCAGTTCAGTCAATCTTTCGACCGATTGTTTCAATCTTCCGACCGAATGGTTTAATCTTTCGGTCGGATTACGCTCTCTTTCGGTCGATTGGTTCAATTATCCAACCGATTGTCTCAATCTTTCGGTCGGATTACGCTCTCTTTCGGTCGGAAGATTCAATCTTTCGGTCAGATTACGCAATCTTCTGGTCAGATTATTCGATTATCTGGTTAGATAACGCAATCTTCTGGTTAGAAGATTCAATCATCTGGTCAGATTACGCCATCTTCTAATTAGATTATTCAACCATCCAAGCCGTTCCAAGGGTGTTCGGGTTGGATGGGGAACGGATCTGATATTCCGCTTTGGCCGGTTCGGAGCATTCCAATACCATCCACCTGCATGCGTGTTCGCCGCGGCGGTCCGACCATGACAGAATATAAAAATATGTCATCCCGAGCGTGTCGAGGGATCTGCTTGTTGACGGTTCTGAATTTGGTACACTTCCGCCATGCAACCACCGCCACTGAGTTAGGGCGCAGACTAATGGACGGGTACACACTATGATTGTCTGGCTCATTTTAGGTCTTGCAGCGCTGGCGGTGGGAGTTGTCGCCGGATTGTTATTTCGTGACATCATCGCGATTTTGGTTGGCGCGATCATTCCTTGGCTTGGCTTGCTCGCGGTTATTATTTATGGCGTTTATTTTGTCCCGCATCAAGGAGGTGGCTATGCCTTGTGGCCAATTGCTCAGTTGTTCGGCGGCACATTCGTTGGGACGGTCGGCGGGTTGACTGCTGGTCTAGTCAGTCATTTTGCACATTCGAAAAGATTGTCCAATCCCAAAGCTTGATCCGGTGAGGCGAACGGGACTTCGCCACGTCAGCATCTTTAGCGTTCCCCCGCTCTACTTTCCGCTGGCAGGGGTCGGGTAGTTGGGCTTGGGTTGGGTTAATGCCTGTTGGATGGTGTCGGCGACTTGCTTGCCGATTTGGGCACTGCCCTCTTTGCGGAAATGACAGCCGTCGGCGAGCTGCCACTCTTTCACATTCGGCAGCACAAACGTGTAGAGATCATCAATCGCGATGTTGTGGGCTTGCATCAGCGTGGCGGCGTTGACGTTGTTCGTGAGGATGTCGTTAAAGCGCGCGCCTTTGCGGGCCGTGACCGGCGTGGTGCTCGCCCAGATCAGCTTGGCGCCGGTGCCTTCGAGGATGGTCACGAGCTTGGCCAGGTTGTCGCGGTATTCAGCCGGGGTGTAGCGCAGATGTGTGCCCGGCATCGGCTGGGGACCGCTCTCGCTGCTGACCATCAGACCGTTGGTGTCGTACAACAGATGCGTGTCCCAGATGCCAAAGTTGAAGTGGACCACGGCCCATTGCTGGGTGCCCAGCCAATGCTGGATGTTTTTTAGACCATAGCCCGTGAATTGGCAATTGCCACCGGGATGGGAGACATCCGCGACGCCTTTCAAGAGCTGTTGCACCACGGGGGTGTAGCCAATCGAGATGGAGTCGCCGATGAGCAGCACCTTGGGCAGGTTGGTCGTGACAGTCGGCAGGTCGGCCGCGCGGGCGGACCAAGCCAAGACCGTTGCCAGCAGCAATCCGAAAATAATGCGTGTCTTCATATTCATTTATTTACTTTCCACTGCCATAGCATCCTGCGGTGCCGATGACCAGACCCAATCACCTTCGTTGATATCGGTACGCAGCGGCTGGCTGTCTTTGACCAGCACAACTTTGCCGCCGTCATCGGTTTCATTCCAGCCGACTGAGTAGAGGACGAACTGGTCGGGAGCCGTGCGCCGGTAACGGAGCGGTTGACCGTCAATGACATCGTGCGGAACTTTGGCGATGAAGGTCGGGACGAGCGCGTCGAGCGTCATAGGCAACTCACCCTGCGCGAGCCGGTAGCGTTCCAACGCGCAAGCGACGGCAGCTTGGTCGAGCGCCACCTGCGATTGCGCGGCTTTCTTGGTGATATGGGTGATGGAGGGCAAAAGCATTTTGCACAGGACGTTGCCGGGCGTCATCCGCATGGTGCTGATTTTGTCATCCACGTTTTTGAGCGAACGCGGGCTGACTTGCCGCTGTTCCCACCCCACCGCAGGCAGAAAGCTATCAGTGTAGAAGCGTTCCACGCCCAGCAGGTTCTGGTATAGCCAGCCAGTTGGCACGGCGTGCGGGAGCAGTTTCATCACAAGCGCATTTGACTCAAACGCGTTGCACACTTCAGGATGATCAATCCAGCTACGGATGGCGAAGAACGCAAGCACCCGTTCACCGTGCAGCGCCTTGGCGCAGGCGTTGAACTGATCAGCCCGCGCGAACTCACTTTGCAGGATGGCCAATTGGGCATCGCTCCAACGGTGCGCCGCCAGACCTTCCCAGACCGGTTGAATCGCGATGTCAAAGACGGCAGCGCGCACGAGGAACGAAATGAGCAATGAATCGTTGTCCAAGGAGTCTGCCAGACGCAAACAGGTTTGCACGTCCGCCACCGCCGCATCGCCTTGGCCGGCGGCTAACTCCGCTTGGGCGCGCAGTCGGTAAGTGCGGGCCAGACTGCGCATATAACTGAGATGCGGCAGCAGTGCTTGGAAGTTTTCTTCGTAGCGGATCGGGAATCGGCACTTGGGCCGGCGGCTGGCTTCAGCAATCTCGCTCAGGATGGGGTCGTACTTGGCCAACGCGACGAGCAAGTTGTCATTGGAGAAACATTTCTGCCAGACGGCAAGGTTTTCAACGCGCCCCACCCGCCAGTTGCCAGTAAAAACGGCAACACAATCTGGCAGCTTGGCGGCGTCGAGGCGCGGATGTTCGGGAGGTTTGGGGAACAGCTCCACAAATGCCGGTATCGCGGCGAAGTTGTCCGCGTCCGGCACCGGTGGCGGCACGATTGCCGACAACTCGAAGCTGTCGCCCATGGTCTCGCGCTCGTGTCGGTACTTCTCCCAAGCATGTTTCCCCCGCCAGTTCTCCTCACCGACAAACACCAACACCAAGATAATCAGAGTAAGGACAGTCCAACCTAACCGGCGTAAGAATTTTTTCATATTAACCTCACAAAGACCTGATAAACCTCCGCACGGCATCATGCGTGCCGATTAGCAAGAAGAAGAGCGTGTCGCCATCATGCCGAAAAACAAGACGCCAGCCCAAGCCAATGCGAAACTCATAAAGGCGACCGCCGAGCTTGCGCAGGCCCCGATGCGCGTGTGGTTTGCCGAATGCCGCCACCAAGTCGGGAATGGCTTCGATTACCTGTTCTTGCAGGGACGACGGCAACGACTCGAATCCGCGATCATACTGCCGCGTGGTCTCGATCTTCACCGGGTTTTCTTGCCAGAACGCTTGGCGCGTAAGTGCGCGACATAGGCAGCGGGTGATTCATGAACTTTCGTGTGCCCCGTCGTGCGCTCTTTGTCAGCCCATGCGTCAAGTTTGACGGCTTCGGCAGCGGTCAACTCCAATTGCTCCTCGCAATAACCGTCCAGCCACGCGCGCAATTCCGTGAGTTCCGCCGGTGACAGCCGCTGTACAGCCGCTTCAATCTGCTGGATCGTGCTCATCGCGTTTTAAATTGTCACGTCTTCGACCAGAAGGCAAGCCGCTCCTGCACGATCTTACCGGCGTTTGCTGAGCACGCTGGCTTCGTACTTCATCACGTCATTCATCCATTGCCGGTCGCGCGGCATGCCGGTAATGTCGCAGGCTTCGTCCCAAACGGCGCCGAACGGCAGGGTCTTGGCGTCGTCCATCAAGGCGAGGCAGCCCGCGCGGTTGCCGGCGGCTTCGAGCTTCTGCAACTCGGCGGTCGGGTCGAGCAAGGCGTAGAGAATCGCTTTGCGTGTGGCGCGGAGGCCGATGGCGTAGGCGGCCAGACGGTTGATGCTGGCGTCGAAGTAGTCAGTCGCGATGGTCACCCGGTCCCAGGCGTTGCCGCGTTGGATTTCGAGGAAGACTTGGCGGAGGGCATCGTTGAAGATGACGACGTGATCGCTGTCCCAACGGATCGGGCGGCTGACGTGCAGCAGGAGACGTTTGTGGAATTGGAGGAGGCTGGAGATCTTGTCGTAGATTTCCTCGGTGGGATGCCAGTGGCCCATGTCGAGACAGTAGCCGAGGCCGCGACTCAGGGCGTAGCTGCTGTAAAACTCTGCCGAGCCGACGACGTATTCTTCGCTGCCGAGGCCGAACAGCTTGCTCTCGACGTAATCCACGCAGAGTTTCTTGTTCACCGACTTATCGTTCGCGATTGCAGCATCGAGCGCTTCGGTGAGCAAGGCGCGGTGCGTCCAGCGGTCGGCAGGATAGTCTTTGCAGCCATCGGGGATCCAGTGATTGACGGTTGCCGGGCTGCCTTGCTGCTTCGCCATCGCTTCGGCGATATTACGGCAGGCGACGGTGTGGCGAATCCAGAACTGGCGCGTGGCTTTGTCGGTGGATGATAGCGTGTAGCCGTCGTTGGCTTTGGGATGCGCGAAGAAGGTGGGGTTGAAGTCGAGGGCGATGCCGTTGGCCTTCCCCCACTCCATCCAGTTCGCGAAATGTTTTGGTTCAAGCGCGTCGCGGTCAACGATCTTGCCGGCGGTCTCGGCGTAGCTGGCGTGCAGGTTCAGGCGCAATTTGCCGGGGACGAGTTTCAAGACCTGCTCGAAATCCTGTCGGGCTTCGGCGGGTGTGCGGGCGCGGCCGGGATAATTGCCAGTGGCCATGATGCCGCCGCCAGCCAGCGCGCCTTCTTTCACTTCAAATCCGCCGACATCGTCCGCCTGCCAGCAATGGAGGGCAACCGGCAGGGCGAGTGCTTGTTTGATGGCCTTGCCGGTGTTGAGGCCGAGTTCGGCGTAGGCTTCTTGGGCGTGAATGTATGCTTTGCTCATGTGGTCACCTGTTTTTGACGGTAGGCTTCGACTTCCCACTCGCGGATGAATTTCTGCGAACGCTCGTCGAGGAGTTGGATTCCGCCGAATGCGGCGGCGAGTTGACGGGTCAAGGCGGAATCGGCGGCCATGACCGGGCCGAGTTTGGGGTGATTCGTGTAAACCATGTGGTCGGGCGTGATTGGCTCGGGTGCCGCAGGAAGCTTGCCGGGCTTCAAGTCGGTCGGGATGCCAGCCTTGGCATACTCGGCCCGCAGCGCAGTGAGCACGCGCCGGTAAGTCGCACGGATTTCGTCAGCCGTGTCGCCGGCGACGAAAATCCCGTGGTTCTCCAAGATGACAACCCGTTGACCGCGCAGCCGACGGCGCACATCCATGCACAGCGTGAAGCCGGGATCAATGTACGGAATCCAAAGCGCGTCAGGAAAGAGCCGCGCGCAGGCCGCTGCGCCTTGCTTGGCGCAAGTCAGGCCGTTGACAAGCGCCGGATGGGTGTGGACGACAAATGCGCCCGTCAAAATATCGTGAAGCGGCGCTTCAACTGAAGGCCGACCCGTGGAACCCGGTTTCACTGCTGCTGCCATCAGGTCTTTGACAAGCGCTTCGCGCGCGTGCGAGTCCTGCGGCACGGCGACATCGTAAAGCCGCGCGAGCTTGGCCCGATCAAGCGCGACGAACGTTTGCGGCGTGAGACCGGCCAGCGTGGTGCCGGACGGTTTGACCCAAAGTGTGTCAGCGGTCTTGGCGGAGGTGTTGCCGCCACCGCCTTTGACGAAGTCCGCGGTTCCGAATTCGTGCGAAAGCTGAGTAATGGTGTCGAGCAGATTCATGCAGCGAGAATACCAAGACCAGCAATCGCCCGGCAACTACCAATCCGCGCCTTGGTAGCGAAGCGCGAGTTCCTGGTAATGCGTCTTCGGAATCTCAGCCACAAACCGCGAGGGACGTTGGAACCCGCCGACATCGCCACCAGTGGCGCGGTACAGCGGATACGTCAGAAAGAGCTCATCCTTGGCGCGCGTGACGGCCACATAGAACAGCCGGCGTTCCTCCTCTTCCCCTTCCAGATTATCGAGTGAGCGGGACAGCGGGAACATCCCGTCGCACAAGCTGATGACAAAGACTGCTTTCCACTCCTGTCCTTTCGCTTGATGAACGGTGCTGAGGCGGACGTATTCCTGTTCCTCACTGTTGATGAGCGAGGCTTCGTCGGCTTCGAGGTTGGTGAGCAAGGCGAGCTGGCTGAGGAAGTCTTCGACCGCCTTGAACTGTGTGCCGAACGCGGCAAGCTGATTCAAGTCTTCCAAGCGGGCGCGGGCGTTCGGATATTTCGCCTTCAGGTAGGCTTCGTAAAAGTTATCAATCACGATCTCGATCATCTCGTCGGCCAGCAGTGGCAACGGGAGCGCGCGGAGTTTGTTGAACGCGCCGACCACCAGCTTCCAATCGTCCACCGCTTTTTTCGGCACAGCCGAATGCGTCGCCGGCAAGTCACGACCGCCGGGCGCGCCAAGCTCCGGCTTTAACATCGGTTGGAATTCCCGCCACAATTTGTTCGCCGTCGCGCCGCCGACGCCCGGTAATAACCGCGCGATGCGCTTGAAGGACAGCTCGTCGTTGGAGTTGGTGGCGAGCTTGAGGAAACAGGCCACGTCCTTAATGTGCGCCTGCTCGAAGAAGCGCAGACCGCTGGTGATGACGAACGGAATGTTGCGCTTGGTCAGCTCCATCTGCATTTCCATGGCGTGGAAATGCGCCCGGTACAGCACGGCAATGTCGGGCAACGTCAGGCCGTCGGCGCGGAGATCGAGAATCCGTTGCGCGACGAACTGCGCCTGCTGGTTGGCGTCTGCACAGGCGACAAGCCACGGCTTGGCGCCACCGGTGCGGACCGGCTGCAAGGTTTTGGCGAACTGCTGCGTGTTGCCCTTGATGGCGTCGTTGGCCAGCGCCAACACGGCCGGCACGCTCCGGTAATTCACCTCGATCTTGAACGTCCGCGCGCCCGCATATCGCTGAGGGAAGCTGAGGATGTTCCGGTAGTTCGCGCCACGCCACGAGTAAATGCTCTGCGCGTCATCGCCGACCACCATCAGGTTCTTGTGCTGCTGCGCGAGGGCGTCAATCAGGTCGGCTTGGATCTTGTTCGTGTCCTGATATTCATCCACGAGCACGTGCTGGAATTGCTCTCGGTAGCGCTCGCTGACTTCCGGGTGTTCTTGAAAAAGCTGGAGCGTCTTCACCAAAAGATCGTCGTAATCCATCGCGTTCGCAGTGCGCTTGCGGTCGGCGTACCGGCCGCGCACTTTCTGGATTTGCTCCTCCAGATGCGAAAAGTAATTGTACTGTTCCGCCAATACCCGCCCAATCGACCGCTCCGTATTCGCCGTCAGCGAATAAATCTCCGCCAACACATCGCCTTTGGGAAACCGCTCGGCTTTCGTGTCGATCTTCGCATCAGCAAGACAGGCGTCGAGTAACTCCTTCTGGTCTTCCCGGTCGAGAATCGTGAAGTCTGGCTCGTAATTCAGCAGCTTGGCATGCCGGCGCAGAATCCGGTTGCCGATGTGGTGGAAGGTTCCGCCCCAGATCGCCGACACATCCATCGGCAACACGCCTTCGACGCGACGCAACATTTCCTTTGCGGCTTTGTTGGTGAACGTGAGCAGAAGAATTCGGCTCGGTGCGATGCCGTGTTCAACCAGCCACGCGACACGGTAAGTCAATGTCCGCGTCTTGCCGGACCCCGCGCCGGCAATCACAAGCATCGGCCCGGAGTTGAGCGAGCCATCGGGCCCGACTGCGGTGACGGCGGCCAGTTGCTGTTCGTTCAATTCCTTCCGGTAATCAATATGCAAATCCCGCGGCGCGTGGGAAGGATGTAAAATGTATTCTTGCGTCATCGCCGCGCACCTTACTGGAAGTTGAGCCAGTTTGCCAAGCGGAAGGACGGGCGCAAATTACAATCGGCCGGCAAAGAGCAACGCCAGCAACGTCGCGCCCAGCACGATCCGGTAAATGATAAACACCCACGTGGTGTGCCGGCGGAGGAAACCAAGCAGAAACGCCACAGCCGCGTAGCCGACAATAAAGGCGGCAAGCCCGGCGATGAGCACATTCACAATCTCGTCCCGGTGGAGCTTGCGCAGTTCAAAGGCCCCCGCCGCAAACACGGCCGGTAACGACATCAAAAACGAGAACCGCGCCGCCGTATCGCGTTTCATTCCCAGAAACAATCCGCCGGTGATCGTCGAGCCGGACCGCGATGTGCCGGGCACCAATGCAAGCGACTGGAAACAGCCGACGATGATGGCGTCCCGCCAGCCCAGGTCGGCTAGCTCCCGCAATGGTTGGCCGCGTTGTTTCCGGCGGCGCTCCGTCCATTCCGCGAACATCAGCACCACGGCGAGCAGGATCAGAGCAATGGCAATAATCGGCAAAGTCTGCCAGTGGAGTTCGATCTTTTTACGGAACAACACGCCCAGGATGCCAATCGGAATCGTCGCAGCAATGAGCATCCAGCCGAGTTTGCCGTCGGGATTCGTCCACCCGCGGAGACTGCCCTTCACAATCTTCGTGCAATCATTCCAGAAATAAAGCACGACCGCAAAGTACGCGATCATTTGCACCACGGCCATAAACGGCACGCCGGGTTTCTGCCAGCCGCAACATTTGGCAACCAGTTGCATGTGCGCAATGCTGCTGATCGGAAGAAATTCCGCAAAACCTTGAACGGCGCCGAGGATGATGGCTTGCCAGGTGGTCATTCGGGATGCGCCTTGGTCAAATCCGCTAACCGTTTTTTTGCATCGGCGGCAATGGTTGCGTTTTGGTTGTCTTTCACCAATTCCTCGTAGTTTTGTTTGGCACGCCGCCAGTTGCCACGTTGCTCAAACAGCTTGCCGGCCTTGTATTTTGCAATCGCGACTTGGTCTTCATCGACATCGAATAACGTCACAACTTTCAGATAACTGTCGAGCGCATCATCGTGTCGACCGACGGCGACGAGACAATCGCCTTGCACTACCAAACATTCCGCGACCGCAGCTTCTTGCTCGTCGGACAGATAATCGCGCTTGAGCAACGGATCAATCACGGCTTGGATGGCAGATAGCGCCTTGTCAGTCTGGCCTTGCGCGAATAAAATCCGCGCACACTTGGCGTCAACCGCCGGCGCGAACGCGGACTGTGGATAGAGAATATCAAAGTTATCGAAGGTCTTTTTAGCGCCGACATAGTCTTTCATGGCAATCTGGACGTCCCCCAGTCGCATCATTGATTCTTCAGCCCATGGCAACGGCAGGCCGGCATACCGGTCGACAATCGTCTTAAACCCGGTCAGCGCGTCCTGATTCTTGCCGGCACGCCAAGCGATCAGGCTTTTTTCGAAAACGTCCGGCTTGGCTATGTCGGCGCTTAAGACATCTTGGCGGGGCACGGTGAACTCACTCTCGCCAACTTTGATGGCGACACCGTCATTGGTTACTTTGATGACCTGACCGGTATGAATCGTGCTGCGCGTGACGAGGATGTCACCATATGCGCCAGCAACGATCAAATAACCGGCTAGGATGCGGATGATCGTGCGCATCAGTCAGGTTAAACGGTCGAAGGTCTTTTGCAACAAGTCGAGCGGGCTGGCGTTGCCGGCTTTCGCCTGCGCGTCGCGGTTCAATCCGGCTTCGAGTGCGTTTTTTGTGGGGCGTTTCATGTTTAGGAATACGCCAAAATATCCGGGAAAGTCCGCCATGGCAAGCTTGTAAGCAGCGGCCTCATCGGTCACGTCGTGTTCTTTCGGCACGAGCGTGAATGTGCCACCCTTGCGCGGGTTGGCGGCATCAAACGCGCCTGGGAAAAACTCGACGCATTCGCTCAGGACTTCCACCACCGAAAAGCCGTCGTGGTCGATGGCTTGATCCATGATCTCGGCTACATGATTGGGCAGATATGAATGGCTCCGGCCGATAAATGTGGCGCCGGCGGCAATGAGTTGTTTCAACGGATTAATGGGCTGATCCAATGCGCCAGTCACATCGGTTTTTGATTTAAACCCAATTGGCGAAGTCGGCGAGGTTTGCTTCTTGGTGAGTCCGTAGACTTGATTATCCATGACCACGAGCGTCATCTTGATATTTTTGCGAGCAGCGTGCGTGAGATGGTTGCCGCCAATGGAATAAGCATCGCCATCACCGGTAAAGACGCAGACGTGCAGATCCGGGCGCGTGAGTGAAACACCCGTTGCAAACGCGGTAGCGCGCCCATGCAGAAAATGCACGCCATAGGCGTTGACAAAATATGGAAATCTCGACGAGCAGCCGATGCCGGCAATGCTGGTAATTTTCTCGCGCGGAATCTGCCGCTTTTCCAGCAGCTTGAAGTAGGTAGCCAAGACACTGAAATCGCCGCAGCCGGGACACCACGTCGGCTGGTCGGCGATCAATTCTTTTTTCATGTACGGTTTTTGTTCACTGGGCGTGGTTGTCATGATGGGTTACTCCATACCGGCTGGTTGAATGGCCGGTAACCGCAAGTGCATTTGTTCGAGCAGCTCGCGCACCTTGAACGGCAGGCCGTCGGTTTTATTGATGCCACGGATGCGCGGATCGCAATACATCGCGCGCAGAATGCCGCCCAATTGGCCGTAGCCGTACACGCCCTTGTCGTTCAATTCCGCGACGAGGATGTGGTTGAACGATTGCATGATTTCCTGGATGCCGGCCTGCAGCGGCAACAGATACCGGAGATGAATCGCGGACACCGCCTCGCCGTTGGCGCGGGCGCGATCCACGGCTTCCCGGATCGGACCACGGCTCGACCCCCAACCGACCAGCAACACATCGCCTTCCGGTGGTCCGTACATCTCCGGCGGCGGCAACTTCAACGCCAGCATCTGCAATTTGCGCCGGCGTTTGGCGACCATCATTGCGTGGTTCGCCGGCCGACTGGCCGGGTGCCCGAACTCATCATGTTCCAACCCGGTCACGATCGGATACCTGCCGTCCACCATCGGCGTCCCCGGTGCCGCATGATGCGGGATGCCATCCGGCGTATTCTCGTAGGCTTTGTAATTTGGTCCGCGCGGTTCAAACGACGGCGAAATGTCCTGCACATATTTCTTAAGGTCCGGCATGTCCCAAGCTTCGATGCGTGTCGCCAATGCCTGATCGCTCAACAGAATTACCGGGCAACTGTACTCGCGCGCCAACTTCACCGCCTCTACCGCTGTGTAAAAACAATCCTCCACCGAGCCGGGCGCAATCACGATACGCGGACAATCGCCGTGACTGCCGGACCGCGCAATGTTGAGATCGCTCTGCTCGACATTCGTCGGCAACCCCGTCGCCGGCCCGCCGCGTTGCACATCCACAATAACCAGTGGAATCTCTGCCATCACCGCCCAGCCGATGGCTTCCGATTTCAACGACATGCCTGGCCCCGATGTGCCAGTAATCGCCGTGTGGCCGGCATAAGATGCGCCGCACGCCATCGCCACCGCCGCGATTTCATCTTCCGCCTGCACAAATGTCCCGCCGTACTTCGGCAACTCGGCGCGCAAGATTTCCATCACGCTCGTCCACGGCGTGATAGGATATGCTGCGCCAAACCGCACCCCGGCTGCCAGCACGCCATACGCAATTGCCTGATTCCCGTCCGTTACCACTTTCTTCTTGTCCGACCGGCTGGCGGACGGCTTGAATTGAAAGGACTCCAACACCGGCCCGACTTCGTAACTGTAGCCGGCCTGAAACGCGTTCTCGATGTTGCGGATCACATCTTCGCCTTTACCCTTGTAATGGCCTTGCAACATCGCTTCGAGCTTTGGCACATCCAGATCAAACATCCGCGCCACCAACCCGAGCACAAACATGTTCTTGCCTTTGTCCTTCGACGTGCCGCCGATGGCTTCGACGGTCCGGCTCGTAATCGGAATGCCCACCGCCCGGCTGCGTTTCTCGTTAGGATCGGGTTGGACGTTGTCGGAGTCGTAAAGCAGAATGCCGCCGGCGCGCAACGAATGGATGTGATCTTTGTAGGAGTGTTGATAAAACGCGACCAGAATATCCACCTCATCACCCGCACTCAGAACTTCGCCGGTGCCAAGTCGCACTTGGAAAATGCTCGGCCCGCCGGAAATCGTGGACGGGATGGTCATGTACGTCATCACATCCTTCTCCGTCCGCCCGGCCAAGCGCGCGAGAAATCCGCCGATGGATTGTATGCCGTCTTGTGAGTTACCGGCAAAACGGATTACGACATCCTGAATCGTTTTCTTAGTCGAAACAGGAGCAACACCTTGCGTCCCGGTTAAACCACCAGTTGAATCATCAATCATTAGGGCCACCTAACTCTTGGTTAACTGCGATTTTACACTTACTAATGCATATAACCAATGAATGCCACCCTGTCAAATTGACGGGGTAGCGGTATTCCACTTGGAAAACTACTGCCGGCATCATATCTTCAACAGGATACCGGTATGCATGAATGTTTCCATTGGGTAAGAGAGTACGGTTACGCAGCAATTTTTTTGCTGCTGGTCACCGGCATTGTCGGTGCCCCTTGGCCGGAAGAAACATTACTGACTTTTGCCGGCTACTTGGCGTTTAAAGGGGTGCTTAACTTAGAGTCAACACTGGCCGCCGGTTTTTTCGGCAGCGTGTGTGGGATTACCGTGAGTTATCTAATCGGCCGCACAGCCGGGCTGATTGTCATTCACAAGTTCGGTCGTTTCCTTTTTCTCAACGACGCCAAACTCGAGCGGGTTCGGCACTGGTTCGAGCGTTTGGGCAAATGGGTGTTGGTAATCGGCTATTTCGTACCCGGCGTCCGCCACTTTACTGCACTCATAGCCGGTACGTCACGGTTGCCTTATCGTGAATTTACGTTGTTCGCCTATACCGGCGCATTGCTCTGGTCGACGCTATTTGTATCGATCGGCTACATATTCGGCCGCCAATGGCGCGGTATCGTTGACGAATTGCAAGAACATCAAGTTGAAGCCGTCATCGTGGCAGCCGTTGGATTATTGGCGTACGGCCTATTCCGGTATCTCCGCGCTTATTACCGCCGCGCTCACTCCACGTAGCGCTGTGCGATTGGCACACGGCGACCGATGCCGAAAGCTTTGCTGGTAACACGCAGACAGGGCGGTGCTTGTTTGCGTTTGTACTCGTTGATATCAATCTTGCGGACAATATCGCGCACCAACTTCTCTTCGTAACCAGTCGCGGCGATGATTTCAGCGGCGGATTGTGTATCTTCGACGTAGAGTTTTAAAATCGTGTCAAGCACGGCATACGGCGGCAAGCTGTCTTGATCGGTCTGGTTCGGCCGCAACTCGGCGGACGGCGGCTTGGTGATGCTGGCTTGCGGAATAAGCAACCGGTCGCGGTTGATATATCCGGCGAGTTCATAAACCATCGTCTTTGGCACGTCAGCGATAACGCCAAGACCGCCGTTCATATCGCCGTAAAGTGTGCAGTAGCCGACGGCTAGTTCGCTCTTGTTACCGGTGGTTAGTAGCAGGTGGCCGAACTTGTTGGAGATTGCCATGAGGATCGTGCCGCGAATCCGGGCCTGCATATTTTCTTCCGTTGTATCTTCCGGTAAGTCACGAAACAATTCTCGGCAACTGGCTTTGAGTGTCTCAAATGCTTCACGAATTGGAATAACTTCGTACCGGATGCCGAGATTGCTAGCGAGTTCACCGGCGTCGTCGAGACTGCCTTGCGATGAGAACTGCGATGGCAGCGACACGCCCATAACATTTTCCCGTCCGAGCGCGGCAACAGCCAGACAGGCGGTGACCGCCGAATCAATGCCACCGCTCAAGCCGAGCACGGCGGATTTGAAACCGCATTTATGAACATAATCGCGCAAGCCGAGCACAAGTGCGTCGTGGATGGCAGCGCCTTGAGGCAAGGGCTTGGCCGGTGTCATGCTCGTCCCAGGCATGTCCAAAATCAGCAAGTCTTCCTGAAACGCGGCACCTTGTGCGAGCAAGTTACCGGCCGCATCGAACATCATACTCTGCCCGTCGAACACTAATTCATCATTGCCACCGACGAGATTGCAGTACGCCAACGGCACGCGGTATTTCAGAGCCACTGAGCAGAGCATGTCATGCCGCAGCGATTCCTTGCCGAGATGAAATGGCGAAGCGGAGATATTTAGAATGATACTCGGCTTGCCGGTTGCCACGAGTTCTTCCACCGGATCGCGCTGGTAAAGCCAGGTCGACCAATAATCGTTCGCATTCCAAATATCTTCGCAAATCGTGATGGCGAGTTTCGTGCCGGCGAATTCCACGACGGCGTTCGACTCGGCAGGCTGGAAATACCGATCCTCGTCAAACACGTCGTAAGTCGGCAATAAGGTCTTGTACCGGCGCGCAACAATTTTGCTGCGGTGGATTAGCGCGGCAGCATTGAGGTACTCGCGGCCGGGCCGGTGGGGGTTGATGTCCACATATCCAACCAGCAAGCCTGTTTCGCCGACATCGGCGGCTAGCTCGTCAAGCGCCCGAAGATTGTCTTGCACAAACCGGCGTTTCGCCAATAAGTCGCGCGGCGGATAGCCGGTAATCGCCAGTTCCGGCGCGAGCATTAAATCAACGCCCGCCGCGCTCGCCCGCCGGTAGGCATCGCGCAGACGCGCACAGTTGCCGCGCAGGTCGCCAACGGTTGTATTCAGTTGCGCCAAAGCCAGTCGCATAGCCGACAGTTTAGGCGATTACGGCGGCAGCGCAACCGAAAAGGCTATCTTGCGTTTTATGCAAAACCGGTGTATTTAACTGAAGTTTTCAATTTGGGATACCAATGCCGAAACATTTGGCTGATTCTGTAGTACAAAACTTTGCGAATTTGGGCTTGTCGGACACGACCAGCCATAACACTTGGACGCCGAACACCGACGTATACGAGACGGCTGAGCATTTGGTCGTCAAGATAGAGTTGGCTGGCATCCAGCGCGAGGATTTGGAAATCACGTTGCAGGAACGCCTGCTTTTGGTTCGTGGCTATCGAAAAGACCCCTGCCGGCAAAAACAACACCGCTGCTCCTTTCGCCAGATGGAAATTGATTATGGTTTCTTTGAACGGCGCATCGTGATTCCGCGGACGGTGGACGGCAAGCGAGTCCGCGCCACGTTTCACAATGGCTTTCTGCACATCGAACTGCCCAAAGTTGAATGTTCGGATCACACAACTGTGACCGTCATCATCGAACAACCAGTCTGACTGCTGCTGAAATCTGCTTGCAATCTGTAACGTCGTCAGCGCATCGTATTTCGTTAGGAGCATGAGTGACTCTCAACAATTTGTGACGGAGACGATTGACGGCAAGCCGCCAGGCGCGTCAGTGATGCCGACCCAATTACCGGTGTTGCCGTTAAGCGATGTCGTGGTCTTTCCAAACATGATCGCGCCGCTATTGGTCGCCAGCGCGCATTCAATCAAGCTCGTGGATGACGTAGTGGCCGGCGACCGGTTGCTTTGCGTCACGCTCCAAAAAAATCCTGACGCCGAACATCCCACGCTTGATGAACTCCAGCCCATCGGCTGCATTGCCCGCACGGTGCGAATGCTCAAGTTGCCGGATGACAGCGTCCGCGTCCTCATCCAAGGCGTGCAACGGATGAAAATCACCGGCCTTGTTCACGACAAGCCCTACCTCGTCGCCAACATCACCCCGCTTGCCGATGAAATACATTCCGGTGTCGAGTTGTCCGCGCTCCAGCGCAATGCCGGCACACAATTTCAGGAAATTGTCAGCCTCACCCCTTCCCTGCCGGACGAACTCAAGGTTGCCGCCTTGAACATCACCGAACCGAGCCGGCTGGCGGACGTAATCGCCGCCAACATGAATTTCACGCTCGAAGAAAAACAGGGCTTGCTCGAATTGACCGATGTCCGGCTCCGCCTCAACCTGCTCGGCGCCTTGCTCACCCGGGAATTGGAAGTGCTGAAACTCGGCAGCGAGATTCAAAGCAAGGTCACCACCGCGATGAGCAAGAGCCAGCGCGAGTATTTCCTGCGCGAACAACTCAAGCAAATCCAAAAAGAACTCGGCGAAAGCGCTGACGGCGGCACTGAAATCTCCGAATTACGCGAGAAGATTGAAGATGCCAAGATGCCGGCCGAGGTCAAGAAAGTGGCGACCAAAGAATTGGACCGCCTCGCATCCATCCCGACCGCCGCCGCGGAATATACCGTGGCGCGCACCTACCTCGACTGGCTGATTGTGATGCCGTGGAGCAAACGGACTGAGGATAAACTCGACATCGCCCGCGCCAAACGTGTTCTCGACGAAGACCATTACGATCTGGAACATGTCAAGAAACGCATCCTTGAATACTTGAGTGTGCTGAAGCTGAAAAGTGGTAATGGCAAGGTTGCCAGTCTTGGCAAAGGCCCAATCCTTTGTTTCGTCGGCCCGCCTGGCGTCGGCAAGACCTCCCTCGGCATGAGCATTGCCCGCGCGCTCGGTCGCAAGTTCGTCCGCCTGTCCGTCGGCGGCGTCCGCGACGAAGCCGAAATCCGCGGCCACCGGCGCACCTACATCGGCGCGTTGCCGGGCCGCATCCTCCAAGGCTTGCGCCGCGTCGAGAGCAACAACCCGGTCTTCATGCTCGATGAAATTGACAAGGTCGGCGCGGATTTCCGGGGCGACCCGAGCTCCGCCCTGCTCGAAGTGCTCGACCCACAACAAAACAACGCATTCTCCGACCACTACCTCGAACTCCCCTTCGACCTGTCGCACGTCATGTTCATCACCACCGCCAACTTATTGGAGCCAATCCTGCCGGCGTTGCGCGACCGCATGGAAGTCATCGAGATTCCCGGTTACACCGAGGAAGACAAACTGCACATTGCCGGTAAATACCTTATCCCCCGGCAACTCACCGAACACGGCCTGAAAGCTTCCCAGTTGACCATCCAGCCGGGCGCGCTGGCCGACATCATCCGCCTCCACACCCGCGAAGCCGGCGTCCGCAACCTCGAACGCTGCATCGCCACCATCTGCCGTCGCACCGCCCGCAAAATCGTCGAAGGCCGCGCCAAATCCGTCACCGTCACCCACGCCAACCTGAAAGATTTCCTCGGTGGCCAGGAGTTTTTCCACGACCGCGTTGAACGCAGCACTGAACCGGGCATCGCCCTTGGCCTCGCCTGGACCAGCGTCGGCGGCGACATCCTGTTTATCGAAGCCACCCAAATGCCCGGCAAAGGCCAGCTCATCCTGACCGGCTCCCTCGGCGAAGTCATGCGCGAGAGCGTCCAAGCCGCCTTGAGCTACATCCGTTCCCACACCAAACAACTCAAACTCGACACCATCGCATTTGAGAAAATTGATTTCCATGTCCACGTCCCCGCCGGTGCCATTCCAAAGGACGGCCCCTCCGCCGGCATCACCATGGCCGTGGCGCTCACCTCGCTCCTGACCGGCCGGCCAGTCCGACCCGCCTTTGCTATGACCGGCGAAATCACCTTGCGCGGCAAAATCCTCCCCGTCGGCGGCATCAAGGAAAAAGTGCTCGCCGCCAGCCGGTCCGGCGTCAAAGAAATCATCTTGCCGGAACAAAACCGCAAAGACCTCGCCGACATCCCCGCCGAAGTCCGCAAGAAAACCAAGTTCCACTTCGTCAAAACGATTGACGACGCCCTTAAGTTGGTTCTGCTCGCGTGATATAATATCTAGTTACCGGTCAGACGTGCCGCAACAGTGCCGCGTACATATCATCGAGCGCTTGCGGCACCACGCGGACGTTGGCGGTGACAGTCATGAAATTCGTGTCGCCATTCCAACGCGGGACGATGTGGATATGGACATGATCCAAGATGCCTGCGCCGGCGACTTGGCCGAGATTGATGCCGACATTGAAGCCGTCGGGTTTCAGCGCGCGGGTGAGCACGGTTTTGCAACGGCGCGTCAGCTTCATCAGGTCCGCCAACTCTTCTTCCGTGAGGTCATCCAGTTCGCTGGTGTGCTTGTACGGCGCCACCATCAAGTGCCCGGCATTATAGGGGTAGGTGTTTAACAGCGCAAAACAGGTCCGGTCACGGATGAGGATGTGATTGGCCGCATCGGTTGCGGCCTGCGGTTTCCGACACAGGAAACAACCCGTCTCTTTCTCCCGGAGAATGTACCCAATCCGCCATGGTGCCCATAAGTGTTCCATGCCGGCATGATACGCATTCCCCACCCCGCTGGTCAATCTTGCCGGCAGAAATTCCGTGAATTCCGTCGCGAGTCCCGCTACTCTGCCGGCATGGCGGCGTCCCAATCAATTCACATCATTGCCGGCAGCGACGAGTTCTCAATCAAAGCAGCCGCGGTCAAATTGGCGGCGAAGCTGGCCCCGCCAGCCGCCGGCGACTTCGGCGTCGAAATCATTGACGGCACCGCCACCAATCAGGACGAGGCCTTGAAGGTTTTGGCGCGACTCAACGAGGCGTTGAACACGGTCGGCTTTTTCGGCGCGACCAAATTGGTGTGGTTGAAGAGCACCAACTTGTTGGCCGATGACCGCGCCGTGACTGCCGAGGCGGTAAAGGATGCATTGACGGAACTCGGCGAGACTCTCAAGCGCGGGTTACCGGATGGCGTGACGCTGTTAATCAGCGCCATCGGCTTCGATAAGCGCCGGTCACTTGCCAAGACTTTGGAGAAACTCGCCGCCGTGCAAGTGTTTGACGCGCCCGAAGCCGGCAAGCGCGCCGGTGAAGAGGAAATCAGCGCGCTGGTGCAGGCCGCGCTCCAGAAATCCGGCAAGCGATTGAACAAAGCGGCTTATCAGGCATTCCGCGAGATGGTCGAGGCCGAGCCGCGGACGCTGGCCAACGAACTGGAAAAGCTGTTTGTGTACGTTGGCGCGCGGGCGGACATCACGGATGTCGATGTGCGCGCCATTTGTTCCGTGTCGCGTGGGGCCGGGGATTTTGAATTGACCAACGCGCTCGGCGAACGGAATTTGCCGAAGGCGATTCGCGCGGTGGAATTGATGCTGGAAAGCGGCGAACCCGGTCTCCGCATCGTTGCGCAACTGGCCGGACAGTTCCGCTTCATGCTGCTCACCAAAGACCTCGCACAGCGCAAACTGCTGGACGCCGAGGACGGATATAACGGCGGACAGGCATATTTCAACGGCTGGAATCGTTTACCGGAGGACGCGAAGGCGCATTTCCCGCGTACCAAGGAAGGCGGCGCGCCGAATCCATGGCGGCTTTACCGGTGCGCGTTGGCGGCGCGGAAATTCTCCATCGCAGAACTGATTCGCGCGCTGGAACTATTGCTCGACGCTCACCGGCAAATGGTCTCCACGCAACTCGATGACCGGTTGATCATCGAGGAAGCCGTGGCCAAGATCGCCCGCAAGTAGCGCGCCGGTTATTCTTCAAGCGTCGACAGGTCGCCTTCGTCCATGCCGCGCGCCCGCGCCTTGAGAACGCGGCGCATGATCTTCCCGCTCCGCGTTTTCGGCAGGGATGGAACGAAGTTGATCTTCTCCGGTTTGGCAATCGGGCCGACTTCGTGGGCAATGTATTGCCGGAGTTCTTCAACCAAGGCATCGGACGCTTCCTGACCGGATTTCAAAATCACATAGGCGTGAATGGCCGTGCCTTTGATTTCATGCGGCAACCCGATCACCGCCGCTTCCGCCACCGCGGGATGGCTAACCAGCGCGGATTCGAGTTCGGCGGTGCCAAGCCGGTACCCGCTGACTTTGATGACATCATCCACCCGGCCGATAATCCAGAAGTAACCGTCCTTGTCGCGCCGCGCGGAATCGCCAGCAAAATAGACGCCGGGGAATTTGGTCCAGTAAGTCTGGACGTACCGGTCCGGATCTTTGTAAATCGTCCGCATCATGGCCGGCCATGGTTTGCGCAGGACCAGGAAACCTTCCTCACCAGTTTTAACCGGCTGGCCGTCTTCGCCGAGAATGTCGGCTTCCACACCGGGATACGGCAAGGTGGCGGAACCGGGTTTCAACGGCGTGGCCGGCAACGGCGTCAGCATGAACATCCCGGTTTCGGTCTGCCACCACGTGTCCATGATCGGACATTTTTCGCGGCCAATGTATTTGTGGAACCACCGCCACGCTTCAGGATTGATCGGTTCGCCCACGGAACCCAGCAGGCGCAACGTTGAAAGGTCGTGCCGGTTCGGCCACGCGGGACCGAACCGCATCAAACCGCGGATGGCCGTTGGCGTTGAATAAAAAACCGTGACGCCGTATTTCTCAATCATCGTCCACCACCGGTCCGGATACGGATACGTCGGCGCGCCTTCGTACATGAACGATGTGGCGCCGCACAGCAGCGGGCCATAGACAATGTACGAGTGGCCGGTAATCCAGCCGGGATCGGCCGTGCACCACCAGCGGTCTTCTTCTTTCAGATCAAACACATCCTTGAGTGTGGCATAAACGCCGACTTGATAACCGCCATGCGTGTGCAACACCGCCTTTGGTTTGCCGGTCGTACCGGACGTGTAGAGGATAAACAGCGGGTCCTCGGCGTCCATCACTTCCGTCTCGCATTTCATGGCGGTGCGCGCCATCGGCAACGTCATCAACTCGTGGTACCAGAAATCGCGCCCCTGCTCCATCGTCACGTCAATGCCCAAGTGCCGGACCACAACAACATTCTCCGGCGCCGCCGAACGCGTCAACGCCTCGTCCACGATTTTCTTCAACTGCACCGTCTTGCCATTCATCCGTCCGCCATCGGCGGTGACGATGACTTTGGATTCGCTGTCCTCGATGCGCCCGTGCAACGCCTCGACCGAAAAACCGCCGTAGACGACCGAGTGCACCGCGCCAAGTTTCGCGCAGGCCAGCATCGCGATCACCGTCTCCGGAATGCGCGGCATATAAATCGTGACCCGGTCGCCCTTGATTACGCCCATTGATTTGAGCACGTTGGCGAACTTGCAGACTTCCCGGTTCAGCGCGTGATAGGAATAAGTCCGCACATCGCCGGTCTCGCCTTCCCAGACCAACGCCAGCTTGTTGCGCCGCCAAGTCTTGATGTGCCGGTCGAGCGCATTCAGCACGATGTTGGTTTTGCCACCAACGAACCATTTGAAGAACGGCTTAGCGGATTCGTCGAGCACGCGGTCCCATTTCCGGTACCACTCCAACTCGCCCGCCCGCCGCGCCCAGTAACCTTCAATGTCCGTAGCGGCTTCGTGACGGGCCTGCACAACATCTCGGACATTGGCGTTGGCGACGATTTCCGGGGCGGGAGGAAACACAGCGGCATCTTGGTTGGGCGTTGACACAGGCGCGTCTTGCATGTTCATGACCTTTCCGGGCACAACTTTTCCGTTGATTATTATCCGCTAACTGCAACCAATGGCAAGATGCTCAGAAAACGTCAGTTTTCAACCAGAAATTTCGCGCGCCCGATTGGCTTGCCCAAGGCGAGAAAAACTTTTTCGAATTCCGTCTGCGCTTCCGCCGGCAATGCATCCGCGCCGGTTTCCTGAAACCGGCCGGAAGCCCGCATGACTTTTTGGATCTGCGCGAAGTAATCCAAGTCATCCGTGGCGGCGTTCACCACGCCGCCAGGCTTCAGCGTCCGGACCAAGTCGGCGACAAAGGCCGGCTGGAATAGGCGGTTGGCCTGGTGGCGGCGTTTCGGCCACGGGTCCGGGAAGAGAATGTGATAGGCATCCACCGATTGCGACGGGATGAGCTTGCCGACAAAATAGGCCGCCTCGATGCGCAACAGCCGGGCATTCGGAAGCCGCCGCGTCAGGATTTTCTTATCCACTTTGCGCAACCGCACCAGTTGGCGCTCGATGCCGAGGTAGTTGGTTGACGGATGCGTCCCGGCCGCCCACAACAGAAACCCGCCTTTGCCGCAGCCAACATCAATTGTCAGCGGTCGAGTTGGTTCAGGAAACACCTGTCCCCAATCCAATGGGTCGAGCCAATTACCGGGCGTGTAGATGGCGGTTTCCATCGCGTCAGGCTGGCTTCGTTTCAAGAATCGAATACGCCACGGCAGTGAGGTGCGAGTTGATGTGCTTCAGGAAGGTCAGCAGGTCGAGGTGGACGGCGCTGGTCTCAAATGACAATGCCAGCCCGGACCGGAGCCGGTTGAAATGCCGGTTACGCAATTCGATTTCCTCGGCGTCAATTTGTTTTTTGAGTTTGATCAGTTGTTCCGCCAGTACCCGGTCCTGACTGGCAAAAGCTGCCACGGCGATCTCAAAGTTCGCCAGCACCTTCCCGAAGAAATCATCCAACTGCACCCGCCCTTCCGGTGAAAACTCGACGTTCAGCTTGACCTTCTTGCGCACGAGATCAATCAGGTTCTTGTCAATGATATCGCCGATAGTTTCCAAGTCGTTGGCGAACGTCAGCAACGCCACTTGCCGGCGGGATTCCTCGGCAGTGAGCGATTGTTCCGCCAGCTTGGTCACGTAGTTTTTAATTTCGCTGTTGAGCAAGTCCACGATGTCGTCGTGTTTTTGGACGGCGGCACACAGCTCCTCGTTGCCGGTGGCCAATGTTTGCCGGGCATCGCGCAACATGCTCCGCACATGGTCAGCCATGTGCAACACTTCGCGCGTGGCTTGTCCCAACGCCAAAGCGGGACTGCCCAGCGAAACCTTGTCAAGGTAGCGCGGCTCCGCTTCCGTTTTGTCCACTGGCTGGTCGGGTACGAGGCGTTCCAGTTTGCCGGCAATCCACGGCAGCACCGGCAGAAACACTGCGGCGAGCGCGAGATTGAACAACGTGTGCGCGTTGGCGATGAGTTGCGCGTCGTGCGTTGTACCGGTCAGGCTCAACAGCGCGAGCCAGTGGAGCAGCGGCGTCAACAACGGCAGGCAGACCACCGCGCCGACCAGCTTGAAAAACAAATTCCCCAACGCCATGCGCCGCGTATCAGGACGCGCAAAGCCGGCAATCAACGCTGTCACGCCGATGCCAATATTCGCGCCAATCACCACCACCACCGCCGCCGGCACCGGCAACACACCTTGCGAGCACAAGGCGATGGCGATGCCGATTGCCGCGGTCGCGCTTTGGAGAACAACTTTCAACGCGACGGCAAACAACATCAGCCAGACCGGATGATTTCCCAACACCTCAACAATCCGCGCGACATCCGGGTCGCTCTTCAATGGCGCCACGGAAACCGAAATCAACTGGATCGCCAGCAGCAAAAAACCGATCCCCATCACCGCCTGCCCGGCGCCGCGCCACGGGATGCGCTTGCTGAACACGTACACCGGGATGCCGGCGGCCAGGAACACTGAGTTGTAGATGAAAAACTTAAACGCCAGCAGTTGCACCGTCAGTGTGAAACCGATGTTGGCACCGAGCATCAACGCCAGCATTTGCTGGAACGTCATGAACCCGCCGGTGATGGCCTCCACCGCCAACAGCGCCACCGCCGTGCTGCTTGGGGTGAGGATGGCGATCAGACAGCCGGCTAATAATGCGCGCCAACGGTTTTGTGTCGCCGTGTGGAGCAACTGGCGCAGCCGCGTCCCGAAAAATCGTTCCGAACCACGGCGCAGGCAACGAATGCCCAGTAGCATCAACGCGATGCCGGCTAAAAAGTTGAAGTTATTCAGCAACCGGTATCCTGTCTCTGTTAAAAGAAAAATTGGTGGCAAGGGTCAGAATTGAACTGACGACACCTGCATTTTCAGTGCAGTGCTCTACCAACTGAGCTACCTTGCCACCTAATTCTAAAATAAACACTCACAGTCACTTCAGACAGCATCCAAAATCCAGCCTGTCTGCGTGGTGATTAGCACTATGAAATACAATGGCCTTACCCAGTTCGGCAAGTTTTTTCGCTTTTTTCAAAAAACTTTCGCCGACCACCGCTGGTTTCCAAGCCGGCCTATAATGACGTTCCGCGTTTAATCGCGCCGGTCCCCAGCTTGCCGCGCAGTTCATCCACCGCCCGTGCCAATCGGGTGCGCTTCTCGCTGGTCCGATCGAATAAATCCCGTTGCACTTCTGGCGGCACGAGATTTGACCCGCTAATCCCGATCAACCGGATGAGTTTGCCCGCAATGCATTCCGTCGCCAGCAATTGCCCGGCGACTTCATACAGGCGCATCTCATCTTGGGTTGGTTGCGCCAATGTCCGCCGCCGGGTCACGGTGGTGAAATCGGCATAGCGCAATTTTAATTGGACGGTCCGCGCCGCGACCTGCGCGCGCCGTAAATGGGTGCCCACTTCTTCACACTGCGCCAATAAACATTTTTTGATTTGATCGCCGTCCGCCGTGTCCGTGGCAAATGTATGCTCGCTGCCAATGGACTTGGCTTCGTCATCGGTTTCAACCTCGCGCTCGTCTTCGCCAAACGCCAACGCATGCAGATGATCGGCCATGTTGCCAAAGCGCTGGCGCAAATCCTCAATCGGCAACCGCTGGATATCGCCGATGGTGCGCAGTCCCAGTTCGTGCAATCGTTTCTCGGTGGTTTTGCCCACGCCCCAAAGCTTGGCAACCGGCAACGGCGCGAGCGTTTTGACTTTGTCTTCCGCGCTGATGACCGTCAGACCGTCCGGCTTATCCAAATCGGACGCCAATTTCGCCAGAAACTTGTTGGGCGCGACACCGACCGACGCGATGAGCCCGGTTTGCGCGCGGATTTCGGCTTTGATGCGCTTGGCAATGGTCAGCGCATCACCGAAAATCTTGGTCGACCCGGTCACATCCAAAAACGCCTCGTCAATCGACAACGGCTGCACCAGTGGCGTGAAAGTTTCGAGAATGGCCATGATCTGCTTGGAGACCCGACTGTACTTCTTCATATCGGGCCGGACGAAAATGCCGTTGGGACAAAGCTTGTACGCCGTTCGGGACGGCATCGCCGAATGCACGCCGAATTTGCGCGCCGCATAGGAAGCCGCGCAAACAACGCCCCGCTCATGGGGCCCCGCCCCGACAATGACCGGTTTACAGCGCAGCTCAGGATTATCCCGCTGCTCGATGCTCGCAAAATAAGCATCCATGTCGACATGAAGGATGGCGCGGATCATGGACAATTATAACACGCCATCCGCCCGGCTCAATCCCAGCCGATGCTTCGACATCGCGGCATGACAAATAAGAAGGTGCTCGCCACGCTCCAAGCGTGGTCACCCCGAGTATATCGAGGGGTCTCGTTGTTCCGTCTCCGGACTTTTACCCCGCTCCGAGCGGGGCAAGCTCTTCTTTAAGGAATCGGCGTCCCCAGCAATGTCGCGATGGCAGCGGCCATGCGATTGACGGCATCGGCGAGATTTGTCGGCGAACCGGCCCACTTGGTGGGATCGGTGGGCGAATAAGCCGTGATGGATGCGGGGTCAATCCAGCCGGGAAACACTCCGGTGCCATTCTGCCAGCCGGGCACGGAGGCGAGAATCTGCCCGGGCGTCCCAATCGGCAACCGCGCGTTCATGACCGCCCCGGGCGAACTGTCCGACCACATGGTATAAACCATGTCCCCCGGCGCAGTTGGGGACATGGGATTGACAAGATACTTGGCATCATTGGCGAGCGCGCTGACATTGCTTCCCGGCTGGAGGGAATTATCGAGCTTGTTCTTGTCGCCCGGCACAAACTGCGCGGCTTCGCTGGCGAGAAAGACCGGGTCGGTTTCCGGGTTGGTGCCGCCGGGTTCGCCCTGTGGGCCTTGCGGGCCGGTATCGCCTTGCACGCCCTGCGGGCCGGGCGGGCCGTCATTGCCTTGGGCACCGGTATCACCTTGTGCGCCTTGTGGTCCGGTCGCGCCGTCAGCACCGGGGACACCTTGCGGCCCTTGCGGGCCAGCCGGTACGGCCTCAATCTTATCGTTCAGACCGTTGAATTGGTTGCGGAGCACGTCGGCGCGCACTTTGTCGCCATCTTGGGGTTCATTCGGATTGAAGGCCATTGGGTTCCTCCGGTTGGTTAACGTCCGGATTGAACCGCAAGTTAACCCGTCGTGGGATCACGAGTCGCGTTCCAATCCGTATTCGACTTTTCCTATTTGCCAGCATTTTCCGGCGTCGCTGATGCAGGAGACGTTTCTTTCAGTTCCTTGGTCATGGCTTGGATCTTCGGCATGATATTCATCATCAACTTCTGATTCAGCTCCATCATTCCTTTCATCAACTCGGGCTCTTTCTTTAAGTACGTCTGCCCTGCCGGGGATTTGAAGAAGGCGATTGCGCCTTTCATTTCATCCTCGGTATAGGTCGCGGCATCGAAGGCAATGTAATCATCCTTGATCTTGTCCCAACTATATTCCTGGGCCAGCATGTCCAACATTTTGTCCCGCTGGCTCGCGACATTCGTGGGCATATTTGTCGCGCCCATCGCCTTCATCTGCATCGGGTACCCCTGCTTGATCATTGCAAAAAATTTCTCCATGTCCGCCGGCACGTTTAATATATTTAGCAGTTCCTCTGCCAGCGCCCGTCGTGATACGTCTTGCGCTGCGGCGGAGTGCAATTTGATGATCAAGGATTGATCGACATAGTTGGTGGCAATAAGAGGACCTGGATTCTCCTCCTGCACTGCGGCGGGGCGCAATTTGATGATCAAGGGTTGATCGACGTAGTTGGTGGCAATAAGAGGACCTCGATCCATCGCCAACTGGTAACCCTTCTTCCGCACCTCAGCCAGAAATCCCTGTCGCACCCGCGACGCCATGCCGCCCAGGAGCGCATCACCATGTTCATCCGTCGTGCCCGTGGCCCCACCCGCGCCCATCCATCTTACGTAAACCCCCGGCAGGGGCGCGCCGCTCTCGTCCACCGTGTGCACCCGCACCCGCACGCCGCGCTCGATGACCAGCTTCAACTCCTCGGATTCACCGGGTTTCTTTGCAAAGAAATACGAGTGTCCCGCGTACTGGTCGCCCGACAGCCAGGGGAGAAAACCTGTCATGCCATTTGTCGATTCCACATAAAAATCAAAACGGCCCTGTTCGTCCGCGCGCGCGAGCAACGTCCCACGTGCGTCACGATACATGCCGATGGAAGGGGCCGGCTCGCCGCTGACATCATCGACAATCACGCCGTAAAAGTGCACGGCATCGCGCTTGTTCACGGGCTTGGGAAGGGTGAGCACGGCGGGTTTGGTTTGGGAGACCGGACACGCCCCCACTAGGGAAACCTGCGTTTCGGACGCAAATTGAATTTCTGCGCGCACCGTGGCGGAAGTCAAAACCCCGACGGGAAGCGCAACTTGAAACGCTCCATTGGAATCCGTTTGAATCGTCATCCGGGCCACGGCGGGGAATTTTGGACCATCAAAAAAAGCGGCGACTCCCGAGACCAAAGCGCGCGGCTCGAACTCCGCGGAAAGCACGCCGGAAACCCGGTAAGCCGGGACTTCCGGTGGAACAGCCTTGGCAATCGGCAATGTTCCGGCCACCCCACTCTGGTTGGTGGAGGACGCTCCGCCATACTCAACACCAAACCGGCTGCAATCAATCCGCCTATCTTTTTCAAGCTCGCCTGTTTTCTTTATGACAACCCGAATCCCTTCAATCCACATCAAGTCTCCAGTCTCGGCAAACTGAAATTTAGGCATTTCTATGGCGATCTTCACCGGTTCATTCTTGCCGGCAAGATTCTGGATTGTTTCCAGCGTTTTCTCAAAGGTCATTGGTTCAGATCCCCAGGCACGTGTATCATCCTTCCGCTGGCGCGCCAGTATCACTAGCATATCCTGCACCTGCCACCGGAGAGATGTTACACCGTTCGTGGGCGGTATATCGCCTAACTGTACCTGAGTGATTGCCATTTGAACGACACCGCTAAAAAAGAATTTGATCTCTGTTGATGTGGCAGGTTTGATGCACCCCTTGATAATACCATCGAGTTGATATTGCTCAGCAAACACCTGACGATTGCTTTTTATTTCATAAAGAGAAACCTCACCATATTGAAGAACCATTCTCATTTCGTTGGTGTCCATCGCTTTGACACTTACAACGCATATCAAACTGATTACCAATAATCGTATAAACATAATCTGTTCTTTCTATTCGCCGGGAAAATGTCCACTGAGTTGCTTCTTCATTTCTTCAAGAAAACCTTGCCGAGTATCTTCCCAAACCCAGAACTTTGGTGGCTCTCCCAACTTATATGATTGGCAGCAATAATGCTCGGCTTTACCGTCCTTCCATACGTACAGCGGCATGGCTGTAATTTCTTCGCCATCTGTCAGCACCAACGCACCAAATACCGTGGCCTCTTTAGATGGTTCATTGCGTTCACCACTACACTCGTAAGATTCTTTAAACCATCTATGGAATTGTTTCGGATTGAGCACTCCCTCAAACGCAACTCGCCCTTTCTGGTCAAACAGGATGCAGGCGTACTTGATTTGTTTCTCCACTTTTACCTCGTCGGCTATGCTGAAACAGGCCAGCAGCAAAAGCGACACCGACAATACAATCGCGGTTTTCATATGATCATCCGTCCATCATCGATTGTTTTTATTTGTCGCGGATTGAGACATGACGGTTTCAAGCAACTCAGCTATTTTTTTGTGGTTGTATCT
>Ga0316217_10000700_pt1 | contig 46460 bp, 30 predicted proteins | sample 1anoAmetaG_FD_203633 | JGI IMG/M metagenome (GOLD analysis project Ga0316217, IMG submission 203633) | Freshwater microbial communities from Trout Bog Lake, Wisconsin, USA - 1anoA | ecosystem: Environmental > Aquatic > Freshwater > Lake > Hypolimnion/Profundal zone | place: USA: Wisconsin...
CCCCGTTCCTTTCGTCCCAGCAATCCGCCCAGAAACTCGTAGGCCGCAGGATAATCAGCCAGGGTGTCCAGTTTCACGGAGGCATACGGGATTCCGGCAGAGGCAAGGATCTGCTCGATCCTCGGGTTCAACGATCCGGAACGGGCCGGCCAGGCAATCACCACGTCCGGTTTCACTGCCATCAGCACCTCCGGGTTGAAATTTCTTCCCGGACCTCCGAAGCCGCCGACCACCGGGAGCTTCATGGTCTCGGCACGCAAAAATTTTCGCAGGTCTTCATCTGGAGGAATGTTCAATCCTGCAAGGAGCGCGGGATCGATCGTGTACAGCATGTAGGTCACGGGCGGGGAGGCACCCAGAACCCGTGAAATGTGATTGGGGATACTTACGCCGCGGCCGTACATGTCGCTGATCTTCGCTGCTTCGGCACGGTTCAGAAAAAGCAACAGCACCAGGATGGAACTAATTGAGAGTCGCTTCATTGATAGATGTTTCATGCACCCCTCCAGGGTTCAAAATTTCCATGATATCCAAAATCCGCGTCGGAGTTTCCGGGCACTCCTTCAATGCCGCCGCGGCCAAAGTTTCGCGACAGTACGGGCAGCTGGTAATAACTGCCTCCGCACCTTCTTTAACCGCCTGACGCAGCAGTTTGCGGCCATTGGTCAAGGCGACGGCCTCAATGACCGTCCCGCCCCCGGAACCGCAGCAGAAGCTTTTCATGCGGCTATGCTTCATATCCAGCAGTGTCAGGTCTTTCACGGAGTTGATCAGGGCTCTTGGCGCCGCGAACTCAGCATTGTACCTTCCCAGAAAACAGGGGTCATGAAACGCTGCCTTGATGGGAAGGTTTCCCGTTGTCCGCACCTTGCCTTGCGACAGCAGACCTGCAAGATATCGAGTATGGTGCATCACCTGAAAGTTTCCCCCAAGCTGCGGATACTCGTTTTTCAGCGTATTGAAGCAGTGCGGGCAAGGGGTGATGATCGTCTTTTTCTGGATTGTTTTCAGGTAGTCGATATTTGCAGAAGCATTCCGTTGAAAAAGGGACTCGTTGCCGAGACGGCGGACCGGACCGCCACAGCATGCCGGCGGCTCCAGCACCGTGGCGTTCAGTCCAGCATTGCTCAAAAGTTTCAAAAGCGTCTTGAGCGCAGCCGTCTGTCCCTGCTTCTCTTCCCGGCAACCCGGCCATACGTAGACATCGGAATCCCCGTCAAGCCGTGTTTGCCGGTCCTTCGCGCCAGCGAGACCGGCTTCATTTTCCTTGAAACGCGCGACAGCCGTCTCCGGCGCTGGGCCCCCGCCGATGAGGACGCGCCTGATATCGACGATCCTGGTCGCATGGGCGCCGTTCATGGGGCAGCGATCCTCGCACGAGCGACAGGCGGTGCAGGACCATAGGGAGGGCTCGTCGATTACGGAACCTACCTGGGCGCTATTGAATTTGGTCCCGTGGATCAGCATCTTCAGGTTTTTCATCATGGTCACGGGAGCGGACGGCATCCCGCCGTGATGTATCGAGCACAGTTTTTTGCACCTGCCGCATGCTATGCAGGCATCGGCCTCGACAAGCTGCTTTCTGGTGCAGTCGGCAACAGTGCCTGACAAGGAAACGAAACCGGCAGGTGTTGCGGCAAGGGAAGCACGCTCAGCCCAGGGAAGCGACAGGTAGTAATTCAGCGGAATCGCCAGGAAGTGCAGCAGTTTCGTCCATGGAATCAAGACGATGAGGGAGAAGGCAAGCGCCGCGTGCCCATACCAGAGTGCTGCATGGATGCCTGCTGCGTTTTCCCTGGGGATGATTTTGCCCAGCAAAAATGAAACCGCGTTGCCGACCGGCGACCATATCGCCCACGGGTCGGAGGTGGCGAAGAGCCGCTGCCCCTTCACCAGGAAGCCGCTCAGCGCCACCAGTGCCAACATGACGAGCAGAATGGCGTCCATTGCGCGGCTTTCCAGCCTCTCCGGCCTGATGACATAACGTTTGTAAGCCGCCAAGGCTGTACCTACCAGGACGGAAAGGCCCGCCATATCGAGGATGAGACTGAACGCAAGGTAAGACGCTCCCTTCAGGAAATGGAGGCCGAAGTGCATTTCCAACGCAACCAGGACGCTCCCGGCAAAGAGGATGAGCATGCCGTAAAAGACGCAACGGTGCATTACCAGGTATATCCGGCCGCGAATCATACCTTTTTGGTTGAAGATGGCGCGAAGTGCCGTAGACAGCCTGGAACGACGGTTTCCTAGAGGATTGCCGGTGTTGCCCCGCCGCCATATTCCGATCCTCACGATAAAGCCCGCCAGAAGAGAAGCAGTTGCAACGAAGGTAGCAATGTCGAGAAAAGCGCGGCTCCCGATATTCCACATGATCTGGCGTGATGGTTCCATCATATCCTTGATAGTTCTTTCAAAATTAAATTTTCATTTACATACGGCGGTGTCCGGTTAGCAAATTGCGCTAAGGTAAAAACCCTGCCTTACCCCCTCATCCGGCCTGCGGCCACCCAATTGGATCCAAAGGGCCTAAAGGAGAGGGGCTGATCTAGTTCCTTCTCCCTGAGGACCCAAAGGGCCTAAAGGAGAAGGTGCCCCGAAGGGGTGGATGAGGTGGAAGGTTTTGCCGTAAAAATCCTAACCGGACAACACTGATTTACGTATGACATGTTCCATTGAATTCTCCTCGTTCCGTTGACATGAGCGTTTTGCCCTACCAATTTATGAGTCCGACCGCCTTTTGTAAAATAACCAGTGCATCGGTAACATCCATGACGCCGTTCGGGGCCGGTACGCCGTTTGCCAGTGGGGCCACATCACCTCTAAGTAATTCGTCAGGAGTGACGTTCACCAGGCCGACTGCTATCTGCAGGGCCAACAGGGCGTCTCTTACATCTACTATGCCGTCGCCGTTAACATCCCCGCTTGGGTATGGGGTAATGGTCTTGATAATGTTGCGTTGAACCGTGGCCGTTTTGCCGGACTGATTGGTGGCGGTTACAATAATGGCATCGGTTTGGTCCGTTGCAGGAGGTGTAATGCTTGGAAGGGTGATCGTCTGACTGAAGCTGCCATTTTGAGCAATGGCCGGCGCATAGGTCTGACCGCCGGCCGTGATGCTGATCGAGACAGTTGAAAAAGCGTCGGTGACCGTTCCGCCGATAATGATGGATCCTTGCGTCGTGGTGATATCCTGTGATGGACTTGTTACGGCCAGGCTTGGCGATGTGGGATCGCAGGTGACGCTCCGATTGATGCTCGTTACGTTGCCGGCTAGATCGGTTGCCGTGATGACGATGCTGTTCAGGCCGGAGACAAGATTGGCCGTAGCTGAAAAGTTCGTTCCGTTGATGGTTGCGCCGACCGGTTTCCCGTTGTTGACCGTGATGGTAATGACGCTAAAGACGGTATCTGTCACGCTGCCGGTGATTTGAAGGGAGGCCGTTGTGGTTACGCTGTTGTCCGCCGGCTGGGTGATGGAGAGGACCGGAGCTGTCTGGTCAAGGGTTATGGTCCTGGCATCGGTTGTCTGATTGCCGGCCAGGTCGGTGGCTATGGTGGTTATTGTGTTGGGTCCGGCTATGAGCGTCACGGCGTAGCTGAAGTTATAGCTGAAGGTGCCGTCGGGGTTGACGGTTAAGTTGACGTTGACGGTGGCGCCGTTTATTGTCAGGCTTGCGATTCCGGCGCTGTCCGTAACCGTGCCGGCTATGTTAAGCGTCGCATTGTCGGTGAATGAATTGTTGCCAAGGGTGGAAAGCGTCATAACCGGCGGTACCGTGTCAAGGGTTATGGTCCTGGTATCGGTGGCCTGATTGCCTGCCGTGTCCGTGGCTATGGTGGTTATCGTGTTGGGGCCGGTGATGAGCGTCACGGCATAGCTGAAGGTGCCGTCGGGATTAACGGTGACGGAAGAGCCGTTTATTGTGAGGCTTTGGATTCCGGCGCTGTCTGTAACCGTGCCGGCTACGTTGAGCGTAGTATTGTCGGTGAATGAACCGTTGACAAGGGTGGAAAGCGCCAAAACGGGAGGTGCCGCGGGCGGGGCCTGGGTCACGATGACGTTGCGCTGTACCGTGGTCGTATTGCCTGCCTGATTAGTGGCGGTGACAATGATTGCATAGGTCGTTGCCGTGGGAAGGCCGATCGTCTGGCTGAAGCTGCCGTCTTGGGCAACGGTGGGCGCATAGGTCTGACCGTTGGCCGAGATGTTGATCACGGCACTGGAATATGCGTCGGTGACCGTTCCGCCGATGATGATGGATCCCTGGGTTGTGGTGATGTCCTGCGAGGGGTTTGTCACGGCCAGGGCTGGCGATGTCGGATCGCAGGTGATGCTCCGCTTTATGCTGGTTGAGTTGCCTGCTTGATCGGTTGCCGTGATGACAATATTGTTCAAGCCGGAGATAAGGGTGGGCGTAGCCGTAAAGTTAGTGCTGTTCATGGTTGCGGCGGACGGTTGCCCGTTGTTGACCGTTACGGTAACAACGGTGGAGACGGCGTCATTCACGGTGCCGATGATTTGCAGGGAAGTCGTGCTGATGGCGCTGTTGTCAGCAGGCTGGGAGATGGACAGGACGGGAGCCGTCTGGTCAAGGGTTATGGTCCTGGTATCCGTGGTCTGATTGCCTGCCGTGTCGGAGGCTATGGTTGTTATCGTGTTGGGGCCGGTGATGAGCGTCACGGAGTAGCTGAAGGTGCCGTCGGAATTGACGGTGACGGAAGAGCCGTTTATCGTAAGGCTTTTAACCCCGACGTTGTCGGTAACCGTACCGGCTATGTTGAGCGTTGCACTGTTGGTGAATGAGTTGTCCGCAAGCGTGGAAAGCGTCAAAACCGGAGGAACCGTGTCGGGGGGGATTACATCGGCGGTAATGGTTATTTCCGGAGCAATCCTGTTGGCTGTGTTGAACACATAGCCGACCTGATTGTCGGCAGAGACGCCGAGTAGCGTGAATTCTCCCGACAATACGGCATTGATGAGGCTGTTATTGAGCGTCAAGTTGTAGGTAGCTTGGGGTTCCGTACTAGTATTATTGGTGGCTGTCGCATTCCATTGAAAGGTTCCAACAGATATTGCGCTTGTTGTTGGGAGAACGTTGTTTATCAGGGTGTTATAGGTTATTTGGGTGAGGTCCGGGTTGTTGCCCAAGACCTCAAGCGAAAATAATCCGGATGAGACCATATTGAAATCGTCGTTACTGGGCTGAATGCCTTGTTCTGTCCAATTCGAGCCCAATAAAACACTGATGGCGGTAATTTGCCAGTTGCCGGCACCGTATTGGGCATTGAAGGCTGATTTGATATCCATACCTATAGCTGACGAAGCAGTGGCAGGCGCATAGGTGCCGGCTTTGCCTGTTTGATTCGAGCCCGTATTGAAACTGAACACAGAATCCATGGTTCTCACACCGTAGCCTGCGGTAGGATCTGCGACCGGCGCTGAGATCATCATTGCGCCTTTGCCCTGGAAGTTCGTATCCCCTTCGGCTGTGGGATACATTGTAGCTGTCTGCGTGCCGGAAACAACATAGGTCTGCACGTCGGAAAAAAATTGGAGAGTCGTCGGCGCGGCAAGAGCCGGGTATGCTCCCCCCATGAGGCATGCGGCCATAGCCGCCGACATGACCAGAGCAAGAAAAGATGCCTTTTTCATTCCGACCTCCCAATTGATTTCATTAGTTGATCTTCCGCCGCATGGTTTTCCCTTTTAAAAGTTCAGCGGGAATTCCGGGGAAAGCTGCTCTGACCGTAATATGCGTAAAGGTGAGCACATGCGCCATGAATGGCTTTTGAGGGGCGCATTGCATCCGCTCGGTTGGTTTTTTGTAGGGGCGCCGCTTGCTGCGCCCTGATTTTGCATCTGAAAGCGGACGCGGCAAGGAGCGCCCCTACGTCCTGAAGGCTCGGTGCCATCAGCATTCATTCTGGCGAGACAACAATGCTGGTCAGGTTCTTTATTTCCTTTTGCTCTCAAACGAGAAATACGTTACTGGATTGTAACGCTCTGGATGACGACGGTGATGCCGGGAATCTCCGTGCCGTTGAGGTCGACAACGTTTGCGCCACCGGCAATGGTAAAGTTGCCTGACCCCAGGGAAGCCCCGGCCGCACCGTTGAAAATCAACGTGGCGACTTCGCCTGTCTGGATGCCGGCGGCGTTGATCAGGGCAAGAGGAACATCGGCAACGTTATTGACATTGGGAATGAGAGTGGAGGCTGCTCCTGCGCCGGTTGCCGCTACGTCGCCCGCGGAAAGCGAAATCCCGGTTGACGGGTTCACCAAGACGTTGGCATAGATGCCGCCGATAGCGGTGCCACTCGAGAGGTTCCCGAAAGTGGCCACCTTGACGACCGCCGTAGTGCCGTTCGGTCCCCCTCCTCCTCCCCCGCAGCCAAACATGACCAGAATGGACAAGGGAAGCAAAAGAGCTGATAATTTTTTCAATTGCATATCGCTTCCTTTGCTACCAATTCACAAGCCCTACCAACCTCTTCAGGATCACCAGCGCGTCATCGATTTTAATAACGCTGTCCGGAGCCGGCGCGCCGTTTACCAGCGGGGCCACATCGCCTCTCAGTAATTCATCCGGCGTGACGTTCACCAGACCGACTGCTATCTGCATGGCCAGCAGGGCGTCGCTTATATTTACTATGCCGTCGCCGTTGATATCCCCGGTGGGGTAGGGGGTAATGGTCCTGATTATGTTGCGCTGTACCGTTGCCGTGTTACCCCCCTGATCGGTAGCGGTGATGATAACGGCATGGGTATTGTCCGTTGAAGGTGGTGTAATGCTTGAGAGGGTGATCGTCTGACTGAAGCTGCCGTCGCTGGCGACGGCAGGTACATAGCTTTGGCCGTCGGCCGCAATGGTGATCGTCGCGCTGCTTATTGCATTTGTGACGGTCCCGCTGATAGTTATACTCCCCTGTGTTGTCAGGATATCCTGTGCCGGGTTTGTCACGGCCAGGGCCGGGGCAACGGTATCCGCAATGACGGTCAAATTGACGCTGGTTGTGTTGCCTGCCTGGTCGGCTGCCGTGATCACGATGGAATTCAGGCCGGGGACAAGGGTAACCGTTACGTCGAAGCTCGTTCCCGTTATATGGGCGTTGGCCGACGCCCCATTGTTGGCCGAGGCGGCAACGACGGTAGAGGTGGCGTCAGTCACGGTCCCGGTGATTTGTAGGGATGCCGTGTTGGTTACGCTGTTGTTGGCCGGCTGGGTGATGGCCAGCACGGGGGGAGTCTGGTCAAGGTTTATGGTCCTCGTGTCGGTGGTCTGATTGCCGGTTGGATCAGTGGCTATGGTAACTATGGTGTTTGGGCCGGTCGTGAGCGTAACGGTCTGGCTGAAGGTGCCGTCGGAGTTGACGGTTACGTTGGCGCCGTTTACCGTAAGGCTTGCGATTCCGGCACTATCGGTAACCGTGCCGGCTACTATAAGTGCTGCATTGTTCGTGATGGCGTTGTCGGCAAGTGTGGCAAGCGACAAAACCGGCCCTGTCGAAGGGTTGAGCGTATCAGCGGTAATCATGAGATAGGGAGGGGTACCCTTCGTATTCGTGTTGAACAGGTAGCCGACATTGCTGTCAGCGGGAAGGCCAAGGACTGTCACCGTGCCTGATTTTATGGCGCTGATGAGTTCCGTAGTAAGGTTCAGTTGATACGGGACATATTGATTTAATAGACTCTGTGTGGCGGGCCAATAAAATGTGCCGACTGGCGATACTGTGGTGACGCCTAAATCGGTCTGCAGCAGGTTCCAGGTCAGTGTCGTGATGTCCGGGTTGCTGCCCAGCACGTTGAACGTGAAATATCCGGCGGCAATCGTATTGAAATCTGGATTATTCGGTTGTACCCCGGCTGCGGCGTAATTTGTGCTCAGTGAGAGGCTGACGGAGGTGATGGCCCAATTGCCGGCGCCGAACTGCGCATCAAAGGCCGATACGACATCGATCCCATTGGTGAGGCCGTTGCTGCTGTTCGTAGTGTTTTGGGCCGTATTGAAGCTGAAAACCGTATCCATGGTACGCGTGCTGTAGTACACGCCATTGTCCGTGTCATCCCTGGCGGCGGAAATCATCATCCCGCCTTTAGGGTAAAAGGTTGTTACATCATACGGGATCCCGTTCTGATTCGCATTGGCCTGGGTGCCGGACACGACATAAACGTCGTAGCTGGTGGCAAGGGGGCCAAGCGTGAGCGAAGCAGCGGCCGGGTTTATTCCGCCAAACAGCAGGACAGCCGCCGCTAAAGTCCCGATTACTGTGTAAAACGAAACAGTTTTCACGGAATGCACGTTTTTTTTCGATAATTTTGGCACACGGCAGCAAGCACTGTTTATACCTTCCATAGTGTGCCCATCTGAGGGATGGGAGTTTTTGAACAGATGAACATCTTGTCTCTATCAGTATGTTTCAGGCTCTTGAGCATTCGATCTTATAGCCGAAACATCGAATGGTTTTTATCAGGTTGCCTGCTTCGCCAAGTTTTTGCCGCAACCTTTTGATGTGGGTATCGATTGTGCGTGTATCCGAAGCATAATGATCATAGTCGGTAGCGTAACTCCAGACAGCATTGATGATATTCTCCCGGCTCTGAACCCTCCCCAGGCGTTGTGCAAGACAGACCAGAATCTTGAATTCGGTAGCTGTAAGACTTACGTCCCTGCCGCCGACAGATACTTGGTGTTGGGAAATATTTATGGCCAGAGCGCCGATCGAGATGATCTTATCGATCTCCTCCACACCCTCGAAACCGATCCTTTGCCGGTTTTCTTTCTCTTTTTCAGTCTGTCCGCCGAATGGAGCTGTAGCGGCTTCCTCAATATATTCGAAATCCTCGGATAAATTGATTCCCCGTAGGAACTGCATGATCAAATCCAGTGCACCGCGATCCGGAGCATGGTTACAATCAGCATCAATCATCGTGGCCTTTTTATGAGTCGGTACCGCCTTGCGCCCTCCCATTGCCATGTTGAAGGAACGAAATTTTACCGTATTCATATCGTCTTCTATAAACAGTACTGCTCTCATGACTCGACCTCCTCTTTTTTTGCTTATTGCACTCTCTTACTGTGATTCAACTGCAATCGCGTCAGAAGATGTCTCTTGAACGCCGTGACATTCCTTTTGCTGTTTTTGGAGTTCGGAATCCGAAAGCTTTGCCTGGCCGGAGCCGGAACATTTACCCCTGCACCCCGATGTTGTTTTTTCCTCAACGATTTTCTTTCCCATGCACATACTTGACACCTCCTATTTTTAATGAATTAAGACCTTGAAAAGTGTGGTCCATTTGTAAATGGTGTAGACAAACGCAGAAGAAGAGAAACATCGCTATTATATATTTACATAATGTATGCCAAATCTTTAAGCGCTGTAATATGCTGCAATTCAATGGCATTTTATCGTTGGACAGCATATCGCTATATTTTATGCTATATACCGATGCAGCCTGTTCAAAAAATGCATTGTTTTGCGGCATTAAAAAGGGGGTTAACTCTTCAGTTAACCCCCTTGACCTGGCGAGCGACTAGCAAAAATTTTTCCGCTTTACGGAATCGGTTTAATCAACTCCCGTTCTTCATGTTTGCACAAAAAATGTGCGTCTTTATGCCATGACGTTCCTTCTCTTCAGCCCAACCAGGCCGAACAGGCCGGAACCGAGCAGCCAGACAGCAGCCGGGATCGGGGTGGGGGTTACTGAATCGACTTCGAAACTCAGGGTCGGCAGGGGCTGCCCCTGGCCTCCGGTAAACATGATCATGCCGAGTGTTTGGCTGGTGGCCATGAGGTACAACGATACCGCCTCATTGCCGGTCGTAGAGGCGGAGGTGATTTCGTTCACAAGGCTTGCATTCGCGCCGAGGGCGTAGGATAAATTTACGTAGCCGGTGTTGACCCCGTTCGGAACGGTGAACGCTTCGGAGGCCAGATCGGCTTGGCCTCCGGACCAGGTGGCCAGTTGTGTTGCGTTGGAGGCATAGACCGGGTTGAGGCCGGGGTTGGTGACGGTGCCTGCGCTTTGCTTCCAGTTGTTGTTAGCAACCCAGTAGATGTCGAAGGTCCCGCTTCCGGTCCCGAACCGGGAATTGTTCTGTTTTGCATAGGAAGACGCGAACGCAAGGGACACGTTGCTTACGGTCCAGTCGCCAGCCCCGTATTGTGTGTTCAACGAACTGACCAGCGAGCCGACGTTGAAGCTCAAGGCTTCGTTGGCCGCCGCGGAAGTGCCGCCGCTATTGGTAGTCGCCAGGTTGCCCTGGACCGATCCCGCGCCGCCGGCCCAACCCCAGCCGTCGCCAGTTTGGTATGTCTGGTAGACCATGTCGCTGGCGCTGGTTCCCGCACCACCCAACCCGGCGGAACTGGAGATGGAGACACTCTCGTCGGCCAGAAAATCGGCTTGTGCGAGCATCGGCATTGCGCCGACGCTGACGGCTAAAACGCTACCTAGTAAAATGAGTCTTTTCATGGTGTTTCTCCTTTTCTTCCTGAATGTTTTTGATGGTTACTTTTCAGGCGCTCATGCAGGCGACCAGAATCCACTTCCTGGAATACGTGCTGCTCATTTGAGCACCACATGTAATTGCACCTCTTCAAAACGCTTTCCCTCTGTTTCTCACCTCCTTTTGTTCATTAAATACGCCATCCGGTAGCCGATGCACTTTCCGCAACAAGGTACGGTTATGCGGTTAAGACAAATACTGCATGGATACGACAATATTTCCACGTGCCCGTAATAAAAAGCCGCCAAAATGACTTCAAGTGAAGTTCATGTCTGGCGGCCCGGCTGTCTTGTCTTTAAGACCCGTAGCTTTCCGTAACCCACCTTACGATGGGGTTGGCTTTTTCAGTTATGGCTTATATTTGATCCGGCTTTTTGAGACTGTTATTTTGAGGAGGTTTGCTTACGCGGCCTCGGCAACACCGACACTGGCTTCGTCTTCAATCTCCATAACGCCGAACTCCATCAGAAGATCCTCCAATTCCTCCATCTCCAGCGGGGTCGGGATGACCAGCATCTTGTTGTCCAGGATCTTCTGGGCCAAGGTGCGGTACTCGTCGGCCTGCTTGTGTTCGGGAGAGTATTCGATGACGGTCATGCGCCGCAACTCGGCCCGCTGCACTTGGTTGTCGCGGGGGACGAAGTGGATCATCTGGGTACCCAATTTCTTGGCCAGCGCCTCGATCAATTCGTCTTCACGGTCGGTCTTGCGGGAGTTGCAGATAAGGCCCCCGAGGCGAACCTTGCCGGTGGCGGCATATTTGAGAATACCTTTGGATATGTTGTTGGCGGCGTACATGGCCATCATCTCGCCGGAGGTGACGATATAGATCTCTTCGGCCTTGCCTTCGCGGATCGGCATGGCGAACCCGCCGCAGACAACGTCGCCCAGTACGTCGTAAAAGACGAAGTCCAGGTCTGGGGTGTAGGCCCCCTCGGCTTCCAGGAAGTTTATGGCCGTGATGACGCCGCGGCCGGCGCAGCCGACTCCGGGCTCGGGTCCGCCGGATTCGACGCACTTGACGTCGCCGAAACCTACTTTCATGACTTCGTCCAGTTCCAGGTCCTCGACAGTTCCCTTCTCGCGCACCAGGTCCATGACCGTATTCTGCGCCTTGGCGTGCAGGATCAGACGGGTGGAGTCGGCCTTGGGGTCGCAACCGACGATCATGACCTTTTTGCCGATGGATGCCAGACCGGCTACCGTATTTTGTGTCGTTGTTGATTTGCCGATGCCGCCTTTGCCGTAGATGGCTACTTGTCTCATGTATTTCTCCTTTTTGTAGTAGAGGGACGATCATTCGGCATCTTTTTGTGCCGGTGATGAGCACCGCACGCAGTTGTGCGGCGTCGGTGACTTCTTTGTCCGTTTTTGTACCGGTAACCACCATGGTCCGGGACTTGGCTGCATCAGGGCATGAGATAGCTTCAGTTCGATATCTCGTGGCCAGCAGTCATCTCTATTCCTTTCCTGCAACTAACGGCCAAGGGAAGCACAACGCTATGCTGTAAAATTGCATCTTCCTCATTCTGGCCGTCAGTAATGATGATATCCTCGTCGCTGTAACGGGTAACAGCGAAGCTTTTCCCGTTTGTCCGCGTGAAAACCTCTACGCCAAACACCATACCCATTAAAGCGATCTCTGTTTTCCAAACCATTTTTGTCTGATCCATTTCCATGCGGCACCTCCTATGGATACTGACCGTGGCGTTTCCGGCCTAACTCACTTGCGCTGGAATCCGGATTACGCCTTGTAAAGGGGGGGCATCCTCAGTATCAGCCTCAATCAGGGTTGTTAGAAAATCCTATCGATAAAAATACGTTTAAATTAGGCATATTCAGTTGCACTATAAAGTTTTGAAAGAGTCACTTAATGTCTTCGTTATATATCTATTTACATATTGCATACCAAAATCATATAACCATGTAACTGACTATTAATAAAGGAATATACTTTTTGTATGCACACATCGTAATATCACATGATTTATAACGGTGCAATACGGTGCATATAATTTAGGCAACGGTATGCAAGCACGCACAACTGTAACTCGGTCGAGTCCATTCGCGTGTGATACTGCCTGTCCATTATCATGTGGTAGGGGAACTGCTTCTGAGGAGGGTTACCGCACGATGAAAAGCCCCGCCTTTTTAAGACGGGGCTTTAGTGTTACATGCCAGTACGTTTACTATGGGCGGGTACCTATGTAAGTGAGCGCATTCGACTCTGTCGTCGAACTAATCGTGCCTGCGGTGTATAATTCGGTAATTGTAGTGGCGACACTGTTATTTTGTGTTCCGTCATCCAGGTAGTCAATGGTGTCATAGAGCAACCGCCTTGCGGTTGTGCTGTTATGCACCCAGCCGGCATCGGTCTGGAGCAGTCTCAGGTTGAATGCGGCGCCCATCAGGTTGGCGCCATATTTCTGTGCATCCAATGTGTTCCAATTTAGAACCTGTGTAGAGCTCCCTTGTAAGGACGGGTTGTTGGTCGTAAAGAAATATGGCGGTAATGTAGCATTGTAATAGACCCCTTTGGCGGCCAACTGAGAGGTAATGATTGTTATGGCGGCAAGATACCCCTGTTTTTTGCCATCAAGAATGGCAGGGCTGATCGTGGCGGCACTGCTACCATGGCAGGTATTGCACACGGGTGAAGTTATTCCGCTAATTGTGCCTGTCATGGACGACGATATCGGCGTGAACACGTGTTTCCTTGGGGCAGTCATGTGGCATCCGACGCAGGGGCCCTCGGTGCCATTCAGCGGAGCGGAGCTACCGGGAGTGCCGATGTTGCTGTGAAATGTGGTAGACGCGGAACCGGGTATGAATTCGTAACCGGATCTATTGTTGTCAGGAATCAGAAGGTCGGCCGACCCCATGTCATGGGGGTCGATGAAGCTGACATTGCTCCAGAAGGAGTTACCCAAACCACTTGTAACCTGGGCATTCCCCGTCCCTGTCCCAAGCTTGCAAACAATTGACGGACTTGTAGATGTGCAGGTTTCGCTAAGCCCTGCTCCCGTGGTCTGTTTAAGGAGATTGCCGCTTGCCTTGCCGGAATGACAGGCTATACACATGTTGGAATCAACCAAATCATTGACATTGTCTGTGAAATACTTGGCCCTGATGATTTTTTTGGTGGCGGCCGAGGAATAATTATACCAAGTTTCAACGCAGTTGACATCATAGGGATCCGGAGAAAGGACACCAACAGTGCGCCTGCTGAATGTCGCATCAAAACCATTGGCGCTGTTGCTGTTGTGGCAGGCGCTGCAGTTGATCATCTCCCGCGTCCGGTCTGCCGTTGTTCCCCATGCGTGAATGTCTGTCAAGACCGGAGTCGATGGATTTGATGGGTTAACGTAGTTGATAAACCCGGTGGTGGTATGGCAACGGACGCATCCAGTGGCAACAGAATTCGCAGGGGTCGCCGGCAGCGGCGTACCGAGGGTTTTAAAGTCATACGCTTCGAGATTGGCTTCGGTATACGGGCCGGGGCCTATATAGGTGTTGGAGGTCGGATTGGCCTTGCCGGTTGTGGCCCAATCATAGTTCGCCGAATAGACTTTGAAGGCACTGATGACATTGCCGGGGCTTGCCGATTGCATGTGGCAGTTGTTGCAGGCGATGTTGGCAGTCACGTACTGCGCCGACGAGTAGGTGCCGAAATGCGGAGCGGGCACGCCGGTGATGTTCCCCGGATTGTGCAGACTGTGGCAGTTCACGCACATGTTTTCTGTGTAGCCGTTATGGAAGCTGAATCCCGCGGGGGGCCAGGCAAGGTAGTAGGGTGCGCCGGCGTAGGGTCCGTTGTTCTTGTGGCAGTTGATGCATGCGGCAGCGGGGTTGTGGACGCCGAAGGAGTTGACGCTGTCGTTGTGGCAGGAACCGCATGTGAAGCCTGCCGTTGTCTTGTGACTGCTGGCATTGAAATCTGTGACAATGGAGGGGACGTGACATGTTACGCAGAAATTGCCGGTGCCGTAAAACGTTTGCGTATAGTTGAATGTGGATTCATCTACCGTGCCTTTGATGAGGTTCCCTGGATGATCGCCGGTGTTGGCGCCGACATGACACGTGTAGCAGACAACGCCCTGAGCCTTGTGCTGGGATGATGACCAGTTGCCGAACACGTTCTGGGGCAGATCGATCGAATTGGCTAAATGGCAGTTGTAGCACTGGCTGCGCAGAGCGGCGGCCAGATCGCCGGTAACGGTGACCGTTGTGGTAGTGGTCGAACTGCCCAATGAGCCGGTGACCGTGAGGCTGAAGGTGTAGGTGCCGATAGCCGTTGGCGTGAAGGAGATCGTTGCGCCAGGGGTGTTGTTGGCGATAAGCTTGACGCCGGGGTATCCCGGACCTCCTGTCTGATTCCAGCTAAAGGTGAGAGTGCCGGCCCCTGTGCTCTGGCTGCCGTCCAGGGTGGTAAGGGTGCCTGGAATCACCGTCTGTGGCGGAGTGATGATCGCGATCGGCGGCCCGGAGAATGTGCCTACGATGACGAGATTTGTGGTGAAGATATAACCGGCAGGCAATGTAAGGACGGCCTGCTTGTTTGCCCCAGCCGGCAAAGACGGGCTGACGGTCACTCCGCTGCCGAAAGTCGCCGCCGGCACACCATTGATGGTAATACTTTGTACGTTGAAATTCGTCTGCGGGGTAAAGGTAAAGTTCTTGGCGGAGGTGAGCTGGGAGCCATAATAGATGGTGCCCAAGTTTGTGAGGTTCACCGTTCCGCCAGATCCGGTTGATGCGGTTACCGAAAGCAGTGCCGGGTAGAAAGTGGCCCAGACGTTCTGGTCGCTTGGCCCATGAACCGTGCAGAGCAAAGATTGGTTGTTGCCGGTGCAGGCGCTCGGGAGACTGTTGATACTGTTAGTGGTTGTGGAGTTGTAATACAGGCTGTTAATGGTGTACCCGGTTGAAGCGGTGATCGCTATCGGTACGAGCCGGCTGGTGGTGGTGTAGGTCTTGAATACCGAACTGTTGACAACGGTCTGTGGCGTGCCATGGTCTACCGTCATCGAACCGCCGCCCGATCTCGCCCAGGTATCAAGGGTCCATGCGAACGCCATCGTCGGCACCAGGCAAGAAAGCATTAAGACGATCAGAATTTTTTTTAGCATTTACCATCCCCCTCTCGATTTCAATGAATGTTCAGCAATTCATTCCTCCTGAAGCTCGGCCATCTTCATTATGAAGATCCGCAACTACCACCTCCTCGTTACCACTTCGAAACAGCGTTCTTTCGTTCGCAGTACGAATGTTCCTCTCTAATTCTGACAAAACCGGCCCAGATGAGCTAATTTAAATGAAAATCAAAGTAGCTGATAATTTTAATACTTAAGTTCTAATAGAAGCGTAACAGTTGAATTAAATCTGTCAAATCTCAGCAACATTATTTTTTTATAATGAGTTTTGGAGGTGAGAACTTCGTTGATAATGTCCAATGATGCGGCTATATTACGCAAAAAACCGAGACGCACCGATTCCTTCTGGCCATGCTTGGACAGTAGCGCCGTTGATTATTCAGGAACACAGTAAGAAACAAGGCAACGAAGCACGATCACTATTCCTTCGTGCATACCTTCGTATAATGAGCATTCATGGTAGGATAAACAAAAATACAGGCAGGTAAACCTGGTGGGAGACAGCACAGAGGTGATCAACAAGGGTGCAAATGGGTGATTAAAGAGTGGGGTGCCTTTGGAATTATTTGGGGGAAGACTTCCTGTTGCTTGAGAAGTTGAAGAGAGACTGCCCAGAAAAGATGTCCCTACCGGTACAGCCCCTGTCCTTGCATGTTGGTCACGGTTGTGGTCAAAGCCAGGGGATGTACGCGGATAAAGATTTGTAATTTTGGGTGCGCCCACTGCGCCTGGGAATGCGTCTATTCAGGATTATACAAAAGAGTGGGTCGATATTACAATGGGATGCGAATTTTGGTTCTTTGCACGTGCTCCGACAGACAATACTCTCCGGATACAAACCGCAAATCATCAGGCAAACTTACTCAGTACATTGGAATATAAGCATATTCTGAAGAGAAAAGTATCTCAACTACTAAAGCACATGCCTCTCCCGCAACGCCACCTTGTTGATCTTGCCGACGCTGGTCTTGCAGATGGTATCAACCTGCCGGACCTTGAGGAGGACTACCTGCTTGGAAATCATTCCCTTGTCGGCGTATTCCCTCACATAGTGCTGAATCTGTTTTTCAGCGATCGTTGAACCCGGCTTGGGCACCACCAGGGCCAGTGGGCGCTCACCCCATTTCTCGTCCGGGAACCCGATCACAGCTACCTCTGCAACAACGGGATGATGGGCGATGATATCTTCCAATTCAAGAGACGATATCCATTCTCCGCCGACCTTGATGACGTCCTTGCTTCGATCGGTTATCTTCAGGTATCCCCGCTCGTCACGCACCGCTACATCGCCTGTGTGAAGATAGCCGTCCTCCCAAAGTTTCTCGGATATCTTGCGGTCCTTGAGGTATCCTTGCGTCAGCCAGGGGGCGCGGACAACTATTTCACCAGCGCTGCTGCCGTCGCGCGGCATCTCTTTACCCCCTTCTCCGGCAACAACCAGGTCTACCAGCGGCAGGGGCAAGCCGGTCTTGCAGCGTATTTCAGCCTGTTCTTCATGACTAAGTTCCAGCATTTCCGGTGTCAGATGGCTGAAGGTCAGGATCGGGCAGGTCTCGGACATGCCGTAACCGGTAAAAATGTCCAACCCGCGCCGCAGGGCCTCCAGGCAGAGCGCTCGAGACATTGCCGCGCCGCCGATAATCAGTTTCCAACCGTTCAGATCGATCTTGTTCGCATGGGGATGATTCAACAACATGCGCAGGATGGTCGGCACGCAGTGAGAAAAGGTGACCTTTTCGAGCTCAACCAGTTTCAGCAGCATCTCCGGGGTGTAATGGCCGGGGTAGACCTGCTTGAGCCCCAAGGAGGTTGCCACATATGGCATTCCCCAGGCATGGACATGGAACATGGGGGTAATGGGCATATAGACATCGCCACGGTGGAGGCGCCCCTGGGAAATCGAGGAGCAGAGCGACGTTTGAACGGCAAGGGTATGCAATACTAACTGGCGGTGGCTGAAAAAGACCCCCTTGGGCATGCCGGTGGTGCCGGTCGTATAGAAGGTGGTGGCGCGAGTGTTTTCGTCGAAGTCGGGAAAGTCGAATGCCGCAGGTGCCGAGGCCAGCATTTCCTCGTATTCGGCGGTGAATTTAAAGGCTGGCTCGTGGTGATGTTGGTCATCCCCCTTGATCAGGATAAAATCCCTTACCGTATCGATTCGGCCGCGAATTTGCTCCAGGATCGGAATGAAATCCGAATTAACCAAAAGCACATCATCTTCGGCGTGGTCAATCGTAAAGAGAATCTGTTCCGGAGAAAAACGTACATTGATCGTGTGCAGCACTGCGCCGATCATAGGCACCGCAAAAAAACACTCAAGATAACGATGGCTGTCCCAATCCATCACCGCAACGGTATCGCCCGGTTGTACCCCCATTCCGGTCAAAGCCGCAGCAAGGCGCCTGACCCTTTCGCGGAATAGCTTGTAATTATAGCGCACGTGGAGTCTATAGACGATCTCTTGTTCAGGGGCGTCCACTACCGGGTGCAGAAACAATCGCTTGATCAACAGTTGGTAATCGTAGGCGGATTCGGTGCTTTGGATAGGGCTGATCATCTTGGAGACGTAATCCTTTCATCATCATTGATCTCTCCGGACAGGGCTGGTCGCGGACAAAATTACGCTTTGCTCCCGGCAAGGTATCACTTGTGGTAACCCCAGAAAACAGAAAAATCGTACGCTGGTGATTTTAAACAGGTGAGCCTTTTGCCGCTCCGGTGATAAGAGTGCAACCAACAGAGGAGGAGTCCCACCACGAAATAGCTCAGACGATTCAGGATGCTCTCGGTTCAAAATGTTGATCTGCTGTCTCCCGAGCCAGATGCAAATTTGAATTCCAACGAAACATATTCCCTATTGAGAACCACGGTTTTTGGCATATGCCTGGAGGTCGGACCCCAAAGCTGAACCGGGCCTGGAGAGTTGGACAGGTCATTTTCAGCCCAGAGTTTTCTTCTCGAATCAAAATAGATGAATGCCGGGGAATCCAGCTTGACCAGAGCCTTTTCTATTACCTTTGCCGCTTTTCCTTTGCGTATCTCAGTGTCCAGCAGGCTGGCGATTGGAATTCCCAGCGGTTTGGCGCCCTTGTCCAAGTCTGACAGGCTGGCCATGTAGCCTGTGCGGTCGTCCAATATCAAAGAACCCGCGGTGGCTCCCAGGTTGTAGGTATAGGCAGCGTCGAATAAGGTCGAGGCGCCGCAACGGGCCTCATATCCGAAAAAATGATTTAGCGAATCAAATTTAATAGTGTTTTCCAATTCATTGATTCTTGCCTTTACCGCGCTGCTTAACATCGCCTCGGTTTCAATTTGTGAAACCGGTAAATTACCATGTTCGTCCCTGTTTGCCATAAGTTTGTATTTTATGGGATCAGGCAAAGACTCGAGCAATTCTCCATGGTCCTGAGTCAATTTCGAGTACATGAATAACAATTGTTCCCTGATATCTTTTCCGGATAAATCATCCTTGAACTGCGCCATTTTATCGTTCAGATCATCAATCATCGTCGTAAAACCAGGGATAAACTCAATTAATCCTTCCGGTATCAAGACCACACCATAGTTCAATCCCTTCTTGGCACGCTTAATGACTATATTAGCTATGGAATCGACTATTTCTGACAGAGTAATATTACATTCCCGCACCTCTTCGGATATCAGCGCAATCGTCGGATGCGTCTGCAAAGCGACTTCCAGCGTCACATGCGAGGCAGATCTTCCCATCAGGCGCACGAAATGCCAATATTTCAGAGAAGATCCCGTATCACGCAGCAGATTGCCTACTTTCTCAGCATAAATCTTGGTGGCGGTATCGAATCCGAATGAAATGGGAAGTTCGTCGCCAAGCTGCAAATCCCCATCAATTGTTTTGGGTACGCCGATTACCTGAACGCCACTGCCATCTTCTTTTACATCGGTATAAAGTTTTTCTGCCAATAAAGCTGCATTGGTATTTGAATCATCACCGCCGATAACGACAAGGGCGTCGAGATTGTACTTTTGGCAGACTGCTTTGACCTTATCAATGTCATCAGGTTTTTCAATTTTAGTTCTATCAGTCCCCATGAAATTAAAACCACCGGTATTGATAATCTGTTGTATATGGTCATCAGTAATTTCAAACAAGTTTCCCTTCAGCAAACCTTTTGGTCCGGCCTTGATTCCCAGCAAGGTATTTTCAGGCCCCAGTATATGTTTGAGACCTGCCACTACATTATGCCCTCCTGCTGCCGGACCACCGGAAAAAAGCACGGCAACTCTTTTACCGGATACTTTTGTTGTCACCGCATCTCCGGCTGTCAAAATTCTGTTTTTTGATGCCGCGATGGAATTCGGGAAGGAATCGGCTATCTCGCTGTTGGGTTCGAGGATTCCTTCACCGGGTTTAAACATAATCGGAGTCAATGAACCAGAAGATGTAAAGGCACTACAAATCGGCACTTCAATAGTCCTGATAGCCTTTTCGAAGGGAGATTGTCCCTTCTCCATCATTCTTAAAGATTCCGCCAATTGGGATTTCACTACAGTCTTAAAGTACTTTCCGCCATCTAACCCACTCATATCAAAGCCCTCTCTGCGTCATATTAAAAAAATTGTTGCTAAACAGTCCAATCTTGTCGAGGTGATTAAAATATAATTTGCCTCGTAATACGGCTTTATTTCAGCTTTAACACTACCACCAACAAAAGAGAGTGCAAGGGTAGGAGGAGGTACAGGCTGTCGTACGCCGGTTTCCTCATGGGGCACACAGTACCGCAACAGGGCTGGTAGCGTCAATGGCGCTGACCGACTACTCAATAACCGTAATCGAAAAGTTGATGTCTTCGGCAGATCATGCACTCAACTGCCCCAGGCATAGAATGGCCAGTTGTTTTGCTGCTCTGAAAAACGAAGAAATGCTAAATATGTACATATGGCCTATGAAGACAAGGTGCACTAGGGAAAATATCCCGATCAACACCAACGCCACTATTTTACTAAAGCTTGTCATGTGGTGTTCCTTTTGCGCTGATGCGGGAATTGATGAAAAGTTCTATATTTTTGCCGTTGAAAACTATGTCCGATAACTTTTTAAAATTATATCCGTTCAGGGGCCTGCCCAAAGTATAGCAATCTGCCAGGTTCAGCCGGGATGCGGTTTCGTTCTCCATATCTTCGAGGGTCATGATCACCCTGTTACTCTTAATAGTGGAATATTCGAGCTGCCTCAACCCGTATCCAAGGTAATGAGATGTGACGATTGGAATATTTTCGCGTAATTTGGGAGCAATCCTGTGCGCGGTCTCAACGACCTCGGGCCATGTATCAGAATAATAGGTACTCAACAATCGTTTTACCTCTGCTTTGGCAACTATGGACCTTTTCAACAGCAGACAGGCGCACCCGCAATGGGAAACCATAACGTAGTCGCTGCCTGTCAGGAGGTCATGAACACTCACTGAACCGCTTATTCGAATATCCTGCGGCACCAAATTACCTCCCAACATCCGGGCGGTCCTGTCAGGGAAGAAGTAGAGGTAGGCGTCGGCCGCCTCGCGATTGTCCGGGCTGAAATTCAAGACCCTATTCTGCAACCTGCTGCCGTACACCGGTGCGGCGTTGATGAGATTGGTCCTCGCGGCAATATAACAGGTAAGTCCTTCAGGATTATCTCTCGTGAGCAGATCCAAGGGTTCAAATAAATACCTGTATTCGGTGTATTCCGCCAAAGAGTCTTTCAGGTATTTATATTCAGAAGGCTTTTTATTGTTCAGCCTGTCGGAGAGGACACCGGACAGGCTGAAAGAAGGTGATACCGAAACTGACATCAAGGATACAGACATTAGGGAAAAGATGATGCACAACACTTTAATGGAGAGGGTAAAAACTCTGTCCTGCAAAAGTTCGAAGAGCAGGCACAGTGCAAGCAGGCCGATGGTTACGGCGAAGATGGAAAATCTGCCGGCATAGGCAATATTGTTTTTCGGCACCAATAAGAGGAGAGTAAAGCTTAACGGAAGCTGGAGCAGGGTGAAAAGCCTGGTCGCTCTGATCTTTCCCGAGTTGAGAAGTGAGTGACAAAAGACATAAATCCAGGCCGGAAAGGCGACCCCCCAGAAGGCCGGCCCGAATCCTCCATCATAAGAGCCTATGCCGGTGTCCTCGAGCGGATAGTGGAGGAACCAATTCAGGAAATTGGAACCGATAACGTGCAGATTCAATAAACCGTCGTTATTGGGCGAATTACCGCAAAATAGATGTGTGATGATGCCCATGGGATAGAAGGGGTCACCGAGGACAAAGGCGTTCCTCATATACCACCAGCCACACAGCGAAGCGCTTATCACAAAATATGGGATTACATGCAGCAAGTTGGTTCTCCTGATCCTGCCTAGAACCAGTAGGTGCATGGGGATTGTCAGGAACAGAGCCGTATACTTCATGCCGCTGACGAGGCCAATGGAAACGGATGCGGCGTAGAGATAGACAACTTTGCCCGTGTCGTGAAATTTCAATGCGAAATAGAGGCTGACCACTATGAAAAGGGCAACGATGATATCGATATAGTTAGACCCTGACTGCATTATGACGACCGGACAGAACGCGAAGAGAAACGCCGAGAACAGAGAGTCCTTACCGGAGGCGCAAAAACGGCGGATCAGGGCATAGATCGCGACAATCGACAAGGCCACAAAGGGTACATTGAGGCAACTGAGCATTCTTTGACTTGATGAAAAAATGGCCGGCCACAAAAAAAGGAGTTCGGCGTTTTCAGGGAAGGCAAAGCTTGTGTGGGCGGCCACCGGCAACAACCTGATGCCATGAGATTGGATGTACTCGAAAAGCGGCGGCAGATGATAATAGAGATCGTCAACGCCTCTGATCGGTAGATAGAAAGCAGAGAGCACAATCCAGCCGTAGGAAAGAAAAAACAGTAGAGCAAGCACGGCATTGTATCCATCAAACGCCTCTCTTGTCTTTGCCAGAGAGTCATTCACATCGTGCCTGAGAAGAACCGCAATACCGCCGACACCATGCCGCAAGCCGATGGTGATCACGAGCGAAGAAAGCGCTACATTCAGCCAGACGAGCTGACGCAGATATAGATCATTGAAAAGCCCGAGAACCAGTTCGGAGGATACGATCTGCGCGCATGTCAGGACTGCCGAGATCAGTGACTTGTCGAGGGGGCTTTCCTTGCCGAATGAGGAAAGCAGCAGATAGTGGGATGACACGATCAATATGAAGACAAATACACAGGACATCCGTGTCTTTCACGTGTAAGGGCTTAGGTTGAGTAATATTACGCAAGGCCCAAATCATTTCAGTTTTTCTCGACAGCCAAGAAGCGCAGCCGGCCAGGTCGCTGACGCCGGCATGCATGGAGACGATCTTGTCATCGATACCCTTGAAGCTGCTCTCGCTCAAATAGCTCGGTTTTTTATGCTATTTCATCCCTACAAGACCGTAAATGGCAATTAAAGTGCCTCAACGCCGGAATGGACGCTTACGTTTCCAAGCCTATTGATTTCGCCGAATGCAGACAACTGATAAAGGAGACCCTCAAAAAACGGCTTTAATCGGCGATCGGTAAACTATTGGGCTATGACGCATAAGGACAGGCGGGGCCGAGATTTTTTGTTGGTATAAATGGAGCGTCGGCAAATATGAAAATCAGTACTGGGAAACGACTGTAAATTAAGAAGGTTAAGCATTGTCAGTGAGCATGTGACAGCTCTTCACGAACAACTCGCCGCAGAGTATCTTCCAACACAGATTGACTGAGATACTGCTTCAATGCTTCGTTGATAAGCGTCTGATAACCCCGGTCTCCGGCTTTGGCTTTGAACGCCGCAATAACGCCGGTATCCAGCATGATATTGACCCGCTGCTTACGTGGAGTATCTTTTAGACCTACCCTGAAACGAGCAGTATCAAGCATGGCCTGAGTTACCTTAGGCGCATCTTCAGATATTGCTGAAGAAGAGGGCTTGTTCCTCTTTATCGGCTTTGCGGATTGAGATGACATGAATTTCCTCCTCAGTTTCTGTGTGGACGACCAGAACAACTACTTGTGAACCCCACAACCCCTTGCTAATCCAACGTTCTTCTCCGTAATCAAATCTGCTGTCCTCCCATGTGAAGGTCGGCCCGGAGAAATATCGGCAGCACAGGCAAAGTCAATGCCGTGCTTCTTCAGGTTGCTTTGCCGCTTCTTCTCATCCCAGGTAAATAGCATGGCATATTTATACACATTAATATACACATGACAAGGATAAAATATGAAGTGTTGATCTGGTCCGTATTCCGGTCCGCATATTCCCTGTCCCCGAAATTTCGTGTCGAATAAGGCAAGAGGTTTTCTGTTGGGTAAAATCGATGACCGAAGAGAAAAAGGCACAAAATCACACAAGATTTTTGTACCTTTTGGTATATTTGGCGCGCCAGAAGAGATGAAATTCAGTACTGGGAAATATGCATAAATCTAGGATGTTAGAAAAATCACGCAGCGTCTTTGAATAATTGGTACGGTTGAATCAGGATATCTGATGGTATGCCGAGCACACTATGAAGTTTGCGAATCATTTCCATGGTGAGGGGACGTTTCCGGTTCAAGACCTCGGATACCCGTGCTCTGCTACCAATACAAACCTCAAGATCGCGGCGTGACAACCCCCTGCTCTCCTGGTAATACAGTATCGCCTCGATGGGGTCAGGTGCGGGTATGCTGTAATGTTCTTCTTCATAGGCTTCGACAAGAGTAACCAACACTTCAAGCTTGTCACCATCCGGGGTGTCCGGCACAGCGTCAAACAATCTATCAATCTCATCAAGTGCTGTCAGATAATCAGCTTCGTTTTTAATAGGTCTGATTTCCATTCGTACGCCTCCGGTTAAATCGTCGCTGCATCAATCTTGTCATATTCTCCATGAGTGCCGACAAAACGAATATACAAAATTCCATGGGTGTACTGCACAACCACAATCAGCCGGTAACTGTTCCCTTTGATATTGAACACAACCCGGTTATTTGCCAAAAAACTGGCGTTGCAATAAATCACTTTGATTTCTTGTGGAGAGTTCCATGATGCATGCTTGACATCAATCAACCATGCCTGTAGTGGCTGACGTGCGTCAGGATGGCGTTCCCAGAATTCCATAAGGCATTTTCGAGAGATGACACGCATGGAGAGATTATATGCTGATCCCGTTTTGGGAGCAAGAAAAAATATGTCCAACGATATAAGAAATTTGATTGTGCCGTAGAAGGCGAGAGATCACTTTTGTATGAAATCTGCCGATTGCCAAAAGAAAAAAGGTACAGAAATCATTCAAGATTTTTGTACCTTTTGGCATAATTGGCGCGCCCGGAGAGATTCGAATCCACTTTTTGATAGTCAGTCGTAACTCGGCTTAAAACATAATTGCTAATATATTAAATAGTTACTCTAACATTCTCGGCTGATTTTCGTTTGCAAGCGTTCAGCAGATAACCTTAAATACCAAGCATTCTGTCAAAGTTTAGTCAAAGCTTGAATCTCCTTGGAATTGTTTCGAGTCCGTATCGGCTCCCCAAGCGTGACGCTCAGAAAAACTTTTTCGCTTATCATTTCGGGTTTCTGATGACTCCGATTTAGAGGAATCATCCAAGGACGGAATACACATTTCAGTGAATATCTTGTTGAGTAGCGGGTGCATAGGTGTAAGCCAAAGGGAAACAAAAACCCGCGCGGTAATATAAAATCCGACTTGTTTGACAGAGACAGAGAATCCTCCAGTGTATGACACCAGTGAATGGGTAATGGGCATTAATTGCCCATTAAGACTTCACGGATGCGGTTATTCCCAAAATCAGCAATATAAATGTTCCCGGCGCTATCCACGGCCACGCCGGATGGTACAAACAAGCTTGCCGAAGTAGCGCCGTTGTCACCGGAATATGTAAATGACCCGTTACCGGCTACGGTAGTGATTATCCCGGTAGCGGCTGCCACCTTGCGGATGCGGTTATTCTCAGTATCAGCTATATAAATGTTCCCGGCGCTATCCACTGCCATGCTATCTGGCTGAAACAAGCTTGCCGAAGTCGCTGTGCCGTTGTCACCGAAATATCCCTGTGTTCCGTTCCCCGCCACGGTAGTGATTATCCCGGTCCCGGCGGTCACCTTGCGGATGCGGTTATTCTCATTATCCGCAATATAAATGTTCCCGGCGCTATCCACGGCCACACCTCTTGCATAATCCAAGCTTGCCGAAGTCGCAGGGCCGTTGTCACCGAAATATCCTATTGTCCCGAACCCTGCCACGGTAGTGATTATCCCGGTCCCGGCGGTCACCTTGCGGATGCGGTTACTCCCATAATCAGCAATATAAATGTTTCCGGTGCTATCCACGGCCACCCCGTATGGCCAAGCCAAACTTGCCGAAGTCGCAGCGCCATTGTCACCGGAATAATCATGTGTTCCGTTCCCCGCCACGGTAGTGATTATCCCGGTCCCGGCGGCCACCTTGCGGATGCAGTTACTCCCAGTATCAGCGATATAAATGTTCCCGCCGCTATCCACGGCCACGCCAGATGGCCCTTCCAAGCCTGCCGAAGTTGCAGCGCCGTTGTCACCGGAATATCCATATGTTCCGTTCCCGGCTACGGTAGTGATTATCCCGGTTCCGGCTGCCACCTTGCGGATGCAGTTATTCCCAGTTTCAGCAATATAAATGTTCCCGGCGCTATCCACTGCCACGCCGGATGGCCCATTCAAGCTTGACGAAGTCGCTGCGCCTTTGTCACCGGAATATTCATATGTTCCGTTCCCGGCTACGGTAGTGATTATCCCGGTTCCGGCTGCCACCTTGCGGATGCGGAGATTCACAGAATCAGCAATATAAATGTTCCCGGCGCTATCAACGGCCACGCCTTCTGGATAATCCAAGCTTGCCGAAGTCGCTGCGCCGTTGTCACCGGAATATCCCTGTGTTCCGTTCCCCACCACAGTAATGATTATCCCGGTACCGGCGGTCACCTTGCGGATACGGTTATTAGCAGCATCCGCAATATAAATGTTCCCGGCGCTATCCATGGCCACGCCGATTGGTTGATGCAAGCTTGCCGAAGTCGCTGCGCCGTTGTCACCGGAATATCCCTGTGTTCCGTTCCCCGCCATGGTAGTGATTATCCCGGTACCGGCAGCCACCTTGCGAATGCAATAATTCCCCGAATCCGCAATATAAATGTTCCCGGCGCTATCCACGGCCACGCCGGATGGCCCATACAAGCTTGCCGAAGTCGCAGCGCCGTTGTCACCGGAATATCCAACTGTTCCGTTCCCCGCCACGGTAGTGATTATCCCGGTCCCGGCAGCTACCTTGCGGATGCGGGCATTCACAGAATCAGCAATATAAATGTTCCCGGCACTATCCACGGCCACGCCGATTGGTTGATGCAAGCTTGCCGAAGTCGCTGCGCCGTTGTCACCGGAATATCCCTGTGTTCCGTTCCCCGCCATGGTAGTGATTATCCCGGTACCGACAGCCACCTTGCGAATGCAATAATTCCCCGAATCAGCAATATAAATGTTACCGGCGCTATCCACTGCCACGCCGTTTGGCTGATACAAGCTTGCCGAAGTCGCAGCGCCGTTGTCACCGGAATATCCCGGTGTTCCGTTCCCCGCCAAGGTAGTGATTATCCCGGTCCCGGCAGCTACCTTGCGGATGCGGCAATTATAATAATCAGCAATATAAATGTTACCGGCGCTATCCACTGCCACGCCGTTTGGCTGATACAAGCTTGCCGAAGTCGCTACACCGTTGTCACCAACACCCCCACCTGCAACTGTGATGATTTCGCCAAGCTGCGTTCCAGTGGATGAGCTTGAACCTGCACCACCACATCCAAACAGGGTAGATACAAGGACTGACAGAAGACTTGCTAAAAATATTTTTCTCACTTTTCCCCTCCTTCAATTATTTGGGGGCATCTATGGGGTCTTCCAAGATGTTAAGTTTGTTTCAAGGCCAGATTTCAGGGGCCAAACCTGCGCTGCTAGGGTGGACGCTTTACGCTTTTGTAACGATACATCGACTTAACACCTTGTCAACTTGGAATACCCTGCTGCCACATATGGGAGTGGCCTGCCCAGCTCCGTCATAAATAAAAAAGGGAATAAACAACCCGGATAGCTACAAGCACGACAAGGTAGATGTTGATTTTGACGGCGGGGACTATATTTTAATCACCGAGCGGTTCATGGGTAATAATCTGTTTGGAGGCGTGGTTAGCGATGAAACTTGTTGATAATATGTAATGTATACGTTTCAATTTCTCCTAGCGAGGTATCAGCAATGCTTAGGTCAAAGAAAATAGCATTCCAAGAAATTGCAAAGCGAATCACAGGGGTTTCAATTCCGATCTTCGGTATTCAATGGAATCCACCCGAATCTGATCGGAAAGTGGTCAGAGAAACTTTCTTGAGGATCGTCGCGCACTGTACAATGACTACGCTCACGAATTAGAACACGAAGTAGCGGAATCCGTGTTAGCAATCAGAAACGAACTCACAGAAGCCTTGAAACGCCTATCCGAAGCCTCTGAGGCAGAAGCCTCTTTTAAAGCGATGCGCGCTGCTTGCCGAGAGTATCTTGACACCACGAGATGTGACGGCCACAGATGGAATGGCCCTTTTTCCTTCATGACACAACTTGGTCGATTTCGAACAATCATTGGGATGCACGTCGCTTACCTTGCAGTAAAATATGGCGTTGACATTGATGGAGAACTCTCGCGTGTCGTCCCTGCAGAATTACGAGACTCGAAATATCTTGAGGCTGGTGAAGAATTATCGTTGGGATATCGTAGATAGCAATTCAATCCAATAGAGGTTACCTAAGAGGTTACTTCAAAAACAAAGAGGCTACAGCATGAGCAGTAACCTCTTATTTTAATTGGCGCGCCCGGAGAGATTCGAACTCCCGACAACCTGGTTCGAAGCCAGGGACTCTATCCAGCTGAGCTACGGGCGCATATTTTATGCTTATGACAACTAGTCCTCCGTGCGACAGTTGCCGGGTGAATATTGGTTTCGTTTGGATCAACCACTTGAATAGCAAGCTTAGATGATACTTGCCCCTGCCGCAACAGGGCGTTATTTACCGTAACGCTCAATGAAGCCCTGCACCTGGCTTGCTGTCTCGCTGGTCCGATCCAGTTCCAGATAACGACGCCACGCCTTCAGCGCTTTGTCCATGCGGTTCAGATCAAATGCATTGACATATCCGACATTATAGAGAGTTTCCAGGTTGTTGGGCCCGATTTTTAGCGCCTTCTCGAAATTCTCCGAAGCACGGGTAAAATCACCCTGCTGGCGATACATGGCCCCCTGGTCGTTCAGCACGTCCGCATCGTCGGGGATGAGCGCCAGTGCCCGGTCATAGGCCTCAATGGCCTGCTGGGGCATATCGCCGTCGTAATAGGCATTTCCCAGGTCACGCCAGGCGGCTTGGCTATCCGGTTCCTTTTGCGTCTTCAGGAGCGCCTCGGCAATGCGGGCTCGGACAGCTTCGGTGTCCAGGTGCGTGCCTGCCTTCGTTACATCGCTGCTGTCCGGAGTTTCTACCTCATCCTCCTCCGGTATCGCTTCATTCTCAAACGACGGGCAGACACTTTTTGCCGCGAGATCGAGCGCCGATCCGGGGAATATGGCTGCCAGAGGGCCGCCCCCCTTCATGCGCGCCAATCTTTTTCCCTCCGGTCCGATGATGTCTATCAGTTCCAGAATGTCGGTCTGTTCGCTGCAATCGATTTCATAATATTCCAGATGAAGCCGATACTGTTTTTCCTCATATTCGGCTGCCGCGTACTTGCGCTGCGGTTCGCTCAAAGGGGTGAACCGGAGCCATACAGTCACCCTCCCCAGCTGGGTCAGCTTCAGCGAATCCTTGTCAATGGCGACGTCATAGCGCGCAGTGCGGGCCAGGGGGCGCCATTGGACAGCCAAGGCAACCCCCGTCAGAAGCGCGTTAACAGAGGCCGAAAGCACAATGAGACACAGAAAACGGTGTACGGTCGCTCGTCCTATTTTCACGTGAATTCCTCGATTTTCAAGGCTACGCTGATGCGTCATTGTACTGTAGCATGGTTTGTTTACAACTGTTTTTTTAACGACAATTCATTTTCGTGGGACTTGGAATTTGCTGATGGCAAGTTCAATATCCATTTGCCCTGCTTCCGGCTTGACGCATCCACTGTTTTAAGGTAGTTTCCGGTAGATAGCGTATATAGGGAGGCTTCGCCAGGGATGCGCGTAATTGCGGGAAGTGTGCGGGGAATGAAGCTTGCTGTGCCCCGGGGGATGCAGACGCGGCCAACAGCCGATAGGGTCAGGGAAGCACTTTTCAGCATAATTACGAGTCGTCACGAGCTGGAGCAGGCTCAGGTACTTGATATCTGCGCAGGAACCGGCAGCCTGGGGATCGAGGCTCTTAGCCGGGGAGCCGGTTTTTGCTGCTTCGTGGAGCAGGAGCGGCGCGTGCTGGCGATACTGGAAAAAAATCTGGAGGCCACCGGTTTCACCGCCAGGTCGCGGATTGTTGCCTTGGATTGCCTCAAGGCCTTGCGACTTCTGGCGACAGGTGAGCGGCGCTTCGATGTGGTGTTCTTTGATCCTCCATATTCTTCGGCTCTTTACAGCACCGTGCCGCCGGCGCTGGGGGGGCTGTCCCTGCTGGCGGAGGACGGTCTTCTGATAGCTGAATGCGCGGCACGTAATCCACTGCCGGAACGGCTTGGCACGTTGATCAGAGTTGATCGCCGGGTTTACGGCGATACGGCGCTGGAGTTTTTCACGCTGGAGGGCGAATGAAGAAGACCGCAGTCTATCCTGGTTCCTTTGATCCAATTACCTACGGACATCTGGATATCATAAGCCGAGGATTGAAGATTTTCGACGAGGTGGTGGTCGCGGTGGCCGCCAATTCCCAGAAGAATCCCATGTTTTCCATAAACGAACGGGTCGGCCTGATCCGCGATGTGTTCAAGGATGAAGAGCGGGTGGTGGTTGACACCTTCAGCGGGCTTCTGATAGATTATGTGTCTTCACGAAAGGCACACGTGATCATCAGGGGGCTGCGGGCCATATCCGACTTTGAGTACGAGTTCCAGATCGCCCAGATGAACAGTACGATCGGCCATGGTGTCGAGACGTTGTTCATGATGACATCCCTCCAATACGGTTACCTCTCATCCTCCATAGTCAAGGAGGTCTGCCTGTTGAACGGCAATATCGACCGGTTTGTACCGCCGGAGGTGAAGGCCGCCCTGAGGGCGAAACTCGGAATCAAGTAAAAGGCGCCCACGTGGCGGCAAGCGAGGTGAACACCATGATCACACGGGACATGATTATTGCCGACATCATCAGGCAGCACCCGGAAACGCTGCCGGTATTCCAGCGCTATCATCTTGACTGTTACGAATGCCAGATCGCCGATCTCGAAACCCTTGAACATGGTGCCGGTGTTCACAAGGTCGCTATCGTCGAACTGCTTGAAGCGTTGAACGAATCACTGAAATGAACCTCGGCCCCATGATTGACGGCAGGTTATTACCTCTGCGGATTCCGCTCCATGGATGATTTTGAAAATTACGCCAATTATTTTTCCGTTGGCATGAAGGTCAGTGTCGGGATTCCCCTGGCGAATGCCGGGGTGTTCCGCGACTGGGCAATAATTAGCGAAATCGATGAGGATTTCGTTTCCCTCCAGCTTTCACGCGACCAATTACCCCTCAGTGTTTCCCTTCAAGTGGGCCATATTCTCGATCTGCGCGGCGGCAAGGATGACAGCGGCTACAGTTGCCGGGCCATTGTCGTTGATGAAGGTCCTTTTCGGGCGATACTTCTGCGCCTGATCGGCGAGATCGTTTCCGACGAACTGCGGGAATTCTACCGTATCGATGCCTTTTTGCCGATCAAATATTATATTTCCCTTGAGCAGAGCGTGGATACGCTCAGGCAGGAATGGGCACATCGCCGCGAGCAGCGCCAGGCCATCGATGCCGATTTCAAACACAAAGACTGGGACAGCAGGCTGTTGCCGGGAAGTGCCGAACTTCCTCCGGAAAGGCGGCTGAAGCAGGCCAGGGACGACGAGGAAGGGGAAGGGGACCAGGTTGAGGAGCACGCTGACACCTGGGATACCATCATACCCCTGGCCGCAAACATCAGCGGCGGCGGCGTACGCATCACCACCCACCAGCACTTTGAAAGCGGCGTCTACGTGTTGCTGGAGATTCTGGTTCCCAACCCGGGCCGCATCGTGGACATCGTGGCGCGGGTCATCACCGCGAACCGCAAATATGTTGTGGGCGAGGATCATGAGTACTATAACACCGGCCTGCAGTTCGTCTTTATCGATGAACGGGACCGCGACGCCATTGTCAATCACATCTCCAATGTTCAGCTCAAGCGGATTCGCCAGTTGCGCGAGCAGTTCATCTTCCGCGATGCGCTTTCTGCCGAAGGAGAAGAACAGGAGGAGCCCTCCCGGTTCAGAGGGGCCGGCTTGGGAAAGTGGCTTGGCTTTGCCCTCGTCTTCCTGATGATCACGATGCTCGTAATCAATTATTTCAGGCATTATGCCAAGGAACACCCCAAGAACGAGATCGAGGAGATATTCGAGGGAGGGGTCAGGAAGTATCTGGAGCAATTCAAGTAATTTTTTGTACCCCGATGGAAACTGGCAGTTTCAGAAACTACCTCATCACCTCTCCCCGTCCGCCAGCAGCAGTTCGCCTGCCCGGCGGATGAATCCGGCCGATGGCTTGTGGCGGTAGATGCCGTATTCGGCTGAAGCGGCCGAAACCCCGCGCAAGAAGACATAAATGGCGCCGCCGCAGTGAGTGTCGTATTCGTATCCAGGCAGGCGCAGGCGCAGCATCCGGTCTAGAGCCAGGGTATAGAGGTGATACTGGAGGATGTAGGCGTGCCGGGCCATGGACCCCATAAGTCCCGCCGCTCCGTACTCTTCCCGCCGATAGCCCAGGTGGTTGGACTTCCAGTCTATGATGTAGTAGCGGCCGTTGTGTTCGAAGACCATGTCCACGAAACCCTGCAGCATGCCGCGCCCCTGTTTGAACCTGAGCCCCGCCAGTATCTGGCTGAAATCCCCGTGTACATGTTGGTCGAGCATGCCGTCAAAGAGTGCCCCGAGAACGTCGTGGGAGAGCTGTCTGACTGGCAGGAAAAACTCCATCTCCACTCGCCACGACCCTGGTTGCAGGCAGGAGAGGCTAAAGGCCGGGTCATCAGGACAGAGCGCCGCCCTGGTCACATCCGTTACCATGGCGCTGACTGCTGGAAGCCAACTTTGGTCGTAGCCGTTGGCCCGCAGGCGTTCGGCCGCAGTCCGGGCGATGGTTTCGGGCTCCAGCCGGGCATAGTCCAGGCGCTCGAAGATTTCGTGCAGGCAGGTGCCTGATGCGGCGCCACGGGGGAAATCGAAGATGCCGCCCTGCTCGCGCTCTGGGATCTCGCCATCTCCAGTGGACAACATGGTGCCCGCAGCCAGGGCATCGTAGTCCTGCGGTTGAATATGGAAATCACCACCGCAGGCCAGGGAACTGAAACTGGCAACGCGCCAATCGGCGGGGATGGCAGCTGTGAACGGTGGGCAGACGAGCGGCAGCTCGCTTTCTGCTGCCGGGCGGTAAGCGGGAGCAGGCTCAGGCGGCGGCATTATTTCGGAGCTGATGCCGGGCGCGGCGCCTTCCAACTCCCGCAGTGCCGTCAGGATGTCGGCATCGCAGAGCTCCTTCAGCGGCGGTGTCCCAAGGCCATGGATCAGGCGGAACAAGGGGGAGGCCTCGGCCTGGCTGATGCACCCCCAGACGACATAGCAACGGAATTCGGCCCGGGTGAGCGCTACGTAGAGCAAGCGCGCGGCCTCCCCATCCCGTTCCCGACAGGTCATCCGTTTGTGCTCCTCCCGCAGGTCGGAGCCGAGATCGAGCGTCAGGTTCCCGTCCGCGTCGTGGAAGATCACCTGTTCAGGGGCGGCCGATGGCACGTCCCACGCAAAGGGGAGAAAGACCAGGGGGTACTGGAGTCCTTTGCTGGCGTGGATGGTTGCGATTCTGACGGCGTTGTCATCCGTGTCCAGGCGCAGAAGGGCGGTCTCGTCGCAGGTTATGCCGGTGATGCGCCGTTCCAGCCAGAGAATAAGGGCTTCTATGGCGTCATCCCCCTCCTGGGCGAATTTGTGAAGCATTTCCACGCAATGAAGCAGGTTGGTCAGGCGCCGTTCTCCGTCGGGCAGGCGGAGCAGCCGTTCCCGTACCCCGCAGGCATCCAGCAGGAACGAGGCAAGGGGCATGATGCCGCCGGCGCGGTATGCCTCCCTAAGGCCGTAGAAGCGCTCCAGCCAAGAATCCCATTCCCTCCCGTCAGCCTGCGCCGCGGCGACCAGATCCACATTCAATCCCCCCAAACCTCCCAGGAGCGCCTCCGTTACCAGTGGTTCCCGACACGGTTCGGCTGCTGCCTTTAGAACTCGAAGCAGGTCAAGGGCCTCGGGCGTCTCGAAGATGGTCCTGTTGCCCTGTTGTACTGACGGGATAGAGCGGACATTCAGCGCCTTCCGTATCAGGTCGGCCTGGGTGTGGGTGCGCACCAGCACGGCGATGTCGCCAGGGAGAATGCAACGCTCCTTTCCTGCGCTGCTGAGGAGGTACTGCCCAGTCAGCAGGCGGGCGATCTCGGCTGCTACAGCCTCCGCAATCGGCCCCCGGGCTTCTCCCTTGGCGGGCGGTTTTTCCGCCAAGCGTGGATAGACCCAGAAGCGAAGGGGAGCATCGTCTGGCAGGCCGTCCACAAACAACGCATCTTGGGGATCGCGGCCAGGGCTGACCGGCACATGGCTGATGCCGTCGCACAGAAAGGGATCGTCAGCCCTGAACAGGGTGTTGACTGCTTGGACCAAGGCCGCTGTCGAGCGGCGATTGGTGTCCAGGCTCCAGCACATGGCGTTTTCCACGGAACCGGCTGCCTCCATGTAGGCGAAGAGGTCGGCCCCGCGAAAGCTGTAGATGGCCTGCTTGGGATCGCCGATCAGAAATAAAGGATATGCCGCCGGGCCATTCGTGGCAGCGACTCCTGCCAAGCGCCCGAATATGCGCCACTGGAGCGGATCGGTATCCTGGAACTCGTCAATCAGGGCCGCCTGATAGCGTTCCCGCAGTCTGGCGGCCAAAAGGTCGCCGCCATCGCCTTCCAATGCCCGATTCAGGTCCAGCAGCAGGTCATCGTAACTGCGCAGGTTAAGCAAGCGCTTGCGCCTGGGCAACTCCTCCCCCAGCCAGCCATGAAATTCGGCCAGGCTGCGGCCCCATTCCTCTTCAAAGGCGCGATCCGCGAGCAGGCAGGCCTCGTGCAGGCGCTGACAGAGCACGAAGAATGGGTGGCAAGGCGCCTCGTTACCCTTGCTGGTCCTCTTCTCCAGGTTTTCGCTGGTGAAGAGCAGCAGTTTGTCGCAGGTCAGGAAGGGCTGGCCGTCGAACCACGCGTCCAACCGGAGGGCCGCAGCCTCGACCTTGGCCGGTTTGTAGCTGCCCTGGTGCAGGCCGGGGCGTTTCAAAAGGGCGAGAATGGCATCCCGCTCGATCTTCCAGATGGAGTTTGCCTCGCGAAACAGCTCATTGCGCCGGGCAGCTACGGCATTGAAATCCGCTTCTTCGCCTTCTGGCACGATGCGCAGGCCAGGCGTGTGCATATGCCCCCTGAAAGGCGCCAGGAGCGACTCGGGGGTGCAACCCTTTGCCACAAGACGCTCCAGAAAGGCGTCCTGACGGGCCAGGATGGTGGTGCGCCAGAAATCGTCTGCCGCTTCCTGCACCAGCGCCGACTGGTCGGCCGTCATCTCGGTGTCGAACAGGTTACCGCTTTCAAAGGCATTGTCAGCCAGGGCCCTCTGGCAGAAACCGTGGATGGTGAAGATGGCTGCATCGTCGAAGGAATAGAGCGCCCTGGTCAGCAGGCGAACCGCATGGTCCCGTTTGCGATGGCGCTTCAGCAAGAGAACATCCAGTTCGTCCCCCCCCCTGGCGCCCGTGGCGAAAAGTTCCAGTGTTGCCGAGATGCGCTGGCGGATGCGGTCGCGCAGTTCGGCAGTGGCGGTTTTGGTATACGTCACAACGAGGATGTTTTCCGGGCGCAGCTCCCGCTCCAGCAGCAGCCTTATGTAGAGCGCCGCAATGGTCCAGGTCTTGCCCGTGCCGGCGCTTGCCTCGATCAGGTTCAGGCCGGACAGACCGATATCCCCAAGGGTGAGCGGCTTCATGGGGCACTCTCCTGCGCCACGGCCAGAAGCGGCCCCCAGATCTGTTCGGCCAGCTGTTTGAATTCGTCGTCCAGCGGATCGTTGCGCCCGAAACAGAGCGCAAAGGCGGGGTCGGCCGACTCCGGCCTCACCCGGCTTGACTGGGCGCCGTACCAGCATCGCTGCGCCTCTTGCGGCCCCTTGTCCAGAAAGCCGAAGGAGGTTTCCGGAAAAAAGGGGAGCGGGCGACACAACCCGCTTCCGTATATATCCAGCAGTTCCCGCAGCAAACGCGGGGCATCCTCCACCGGGGGCAGTGAGAGCATGCTGTCGCGGCATACGAGCAGGCTTTCCCGCGGATAGGCAAAAGCCCCGGCGCAGCAGAGCGCCAGGTGCTCGATCCAAAGGACAAGCCGGTCCCTGGCCCTGATACGTGCGCAGCGATAGCGCAAAAGCCGTTCACGGCGGATGTCGGCCAGGATCCCGGAAAGCCTGAATGCACCCAGTTCCAGGGAGAGAGACAGAGGTTCCAGCGGGGGGGAGAGATAGGGGGCAAGCCGGTTGCTGAAGCCGCGCGCCTCGCCCTGTGCCCTGTCAAAGGCAATCCGTCCGGCCGCCAGCGGAGGAAGCCGGGAAGCGGCCCTGGCAGCGGCGTAGAGGTTCATGCAATCCTCTCCTTCCAGCAGAAGCGCCACCATCTCCTGTTTCAAGCTGAAGCCCTCCAGGGGGTCGAGACAGAACGCTTCCCGCTCCTCGGCCTCGCTGCCCGGCCTGACGGGGCGCACCCCCAGGCGGCGTAAAAGGAAAAAGGCGGCCGGATTGGCGAAAAAGCGCATAAGGTCGTCAAGCCCCACCTCGCGCCAGGCGTCGCCCGGTTCCTCCAGGCTCCGCTCACTGAAAGGGAGGGAACTGAGCCCTGCGGTTCGTCTTGCCTCAAGAGCCCGGCAGGTGCTGCGCGAATAACTTACCAACTCCCCGTTCCCGGAGGGGTTGAAATAGTCAGGGTTGAAGCCTTGCAGGCGATGGCGCGTCACCACGGTCGGCGAGAGCGGTTCATCGCCGGTTCCGCGGACCACAAATCCCTCCGCGACATAGTCCAGAAGTTCGCTGACTGTCACAGAGGGGGGAAACACGCTGTTGTCACGCTCGTTCTGGCCGGTATAGCTTATGTAAAGGCGTTCCGTGGCCGACATGAGCGCTTCAAGGAACAGGTAGCGGTCCTCGTCCCGGAGCGACCGGTCGCCGCGACGGCGCTTGCCGGCCAGCAGGCTGAAGCCTGGGGGACGCTTGACCCGCGGAAAGACGCCGTCGTTCATGCCGGTCAGGCAGACCACCCTGAAGGGTATGCTGCGCATGGGGAGCATGGCGCAGAAGGTGACGCGCCCCCCCAAAAAGCCGTAGGATGCCCCAGGCCGGTCCAGAAGGGTCGCCAGATGGTCGATCAGGGTTTCAGTGTCGATGGGAGCGGAAAATCCGCTTCGCTCCTGCATATCCTTAAGTTGCAAAAAGGCTTCGTGCAGTGCTTTGAGGCAGGTGTCCGCCGTCTCAACGGGGCTTAGCAGGCTGTCGGCAACCAGCGCCAGGCAGTCGGCCCATTCCGCCAGGGTGTGAGGGTGTCCCAGGAGGGTGGCCGCATCCCGGGCGCGCCCTATGAACTCGGCCAGCTTTCCCAGGGCTGCGGCCCGGGTTCCCTCGATGCCGGGAAAGGGGAGCGTATCCCCAAAGAGCAGGTTTTTGTCCGGGGCCATGGCATAGCCCAAGAGCATCCGGTCCAGGGCGGCCTGCCAACTGTTCTCGGCAAAGGGGGGAAAGCCGAGCATTGATCGATGATCCCGGTCAAGTCCCCAGCGGACTCCGCTCTCCAGAAGCCATGAGCGGATATCATGCAATTCATCGGTTGTCATGGAGAATCGCGCCAGGACATGGGGCGACTCCAGCAGTTCCAGCATCCGGTTGACTCCGAAACGGCCGGAGGGTAGGGCCAGGATGCGCAGGAAGGCCTCTATGGCCGGATTGTCGCGGCGCTGGCTCTGGTCGGCAATGGTATGGGGTATCCCGGGACGGTCGCCGCCGGCAGCGCCGAACACGGCCGCGATATAGGGGGCATAGGCCTCGATGTCCGGAGTCATCACCGCGATCTGGCGCGGCTCCAGGCCGGGCAGCTCCTGGAACATGGCCAGCAGGCTGTCGTAGAGCACCTCCATCTCGCGCATGGGGCTGTGGCAGCTATTGACCCGGATGGAACGGTCGTCTGCGGCAACAACGCCTTTTTCAGCGTTGGTTGCGCTCCTGTCGCGCAGCTCCAGGATATCGGCCTGAATCAGGGAGAGGAGACTGGAGCCTGCCGGCCGGTGAACCACTGCGTCCAGGTCTTCCGTGTCGGCGCCGCTGTCGAGCAGCATGGAGAAGAACTCCTGGCCCAGGGTGCCAAGGGAGGAGAGGAGCGGGTTGCCGGTCTCGTAGTATTCATCGGCATCCACCGGCAACTCAGGGCGGAGCAGCAGATCGGCCTGCCGCTTGCGCGACATGATGTCGCCCCAGTATTCTCCGCAGGGGTTGAGCAGGTAGAAACGCACATCGGCGATCCGGGTCAGAATGGAGATCGCCTCAAGATGAAACGGAGGAAGGTAGGATATGCCGAACAGGTTGAAATGTTCCGGCAGGCTCCCAGCAGGGATGTGGCCGGCCGTCAGACGTTCCCTGAAGCGGCGCAGCAGCGCGGCACGGTGTTGTCCGGGGAATTCCCGGGATACTGTTCTCCAGAGCTGAGGCTGCCAACCGTCGCCGCCGCCCCGGTCCCAGGCCAGAAGCGCCTCGGGACGGAAGATGGTGTACTGGTCAAAGGTGTCGGCAATCGTGCGGGAGAGCTGTAACAAAGCCCGGCCGTCACCGCGGCCTGTGCAGTAGCGGCGCAGCGGTTCGAACCCGGCTCCGTCCAGCAGCCCGGGCAGGGCCGCCAAGATCCGCCAGACCATGACATCCGGGGCAAAAGGAGAGGGGGAGGCGAGGTCGGGCAGCACGGCGCGGAAGATGTTTTCCAGATGTTCATTGGGGAAAGGGAAGCGAAGGTTGGCGGAAACGCCGTTGACGCGGGCCAGTTCCATGGCGATCCAGCGTGCCATGCCGGAACTCTGCACCACTACTGTCTCCGGGGCCAGGGGAGATCCGGTCCGTCCGGCAAAATCGGCCGCCATGCGGCCGATGAGCCGTTGCAAGGAACTGCTGGTGATGACGTTGAGCATGCCCATGGCACCGAACTATACCGGAAATCTGGGGACAAACAAGAGGGAAGTTCGGGTGTCAGGGCGCGATCAGGGATAGGGTGGGGAAATAGGTCCGGTACCGGGCTGCGTCACGGGTCAGGAGCGTCAGGCCTTCGATCGCCGCATGGGCGCCTATGAAGAAGTCGGGCAGGGGGGAACGGCGGGTTCCTCCCTGTTTGCGATAGCGCAGGAAGCATTTTCCCGCCAGAAAGGCAGCCTCCCAGGGCAAGGGCCGCCGCTCGAAGATATCCGGCCGGAGGGCCTCGTCCAATTCCTCTATCCGCGTAAAACCGATGGAGACCTCGGAGTATACGATTGGGTTGATGATCAAGGCGGAGCTGTCGGCTGCCAGTTGCAATTGCCGTGAAGACCACTCGTACCAGGCGGCATCTTCCTCCAGCAGGTCGAGCAGTACATTGCTGTCGACCAGCACGCCGCCACTCATTCCTCGCCTCTGGTGAGAGCCATGATCTCATCGGTAGTCATCTTTACCGTGGCTCGCCCTCGCAGGGTCTCTACCAGGCGTTTGCCCCTAGTAGGCGCTTCTAGTGACTTTCGCAGCACAACAGTGTTTCCCTCGACCACGAATTCGACCTCGGTTTGCGAGGCTATGCCAAGCTTCTTTCGAATATCGCGGGGTATCGTTACCTGCCCCTTGCTGGTTACACGCATGGATTATCTCCCCAGATGTAATACTGTAAAAAGTATTACATCTGGGGTTCGTGAGTCAAGATTTTTCGGGGTCACAACCCCCTCGGCAAGAAAGCCATTGTCGTTGCTCTGGCTGGCGTGTTATATATAGGACACTGTGAACCACAGGGCATGAACCACAGGGCTCATCCCTGTGGTTTTTGTTTTACGCTTCCTAGTGACATACAAGTTAATGACATTATGTCTCCTGCTGCCAGGCTGGTCCGGTATCGGGAGTCTAACCCAAGGAGTCCGATTCATGTCCTTTGAATCCCTCGGCCTACGCGCCGAACTGTTGAGCGCAATCGCCACCCAGGGCTATACCGAGCCCACCCCCATCCAGGCCGAGGCGATCCCGGTGATTTTCGAGGGATGCGACCTTTTGGCCGGCGCACAGACCGGTACCGGCAAGACGGCGGCGTTCGCCCTGCCGATCGTTCAGAGGCTGGGCGAGGATCCTCCCCGGCAAAAGCGGCGGGCTCCGCGTGCGCTGGTTCTGGTGCCGACCCGCGAACTGGCGGCTCAGGTAAGCGAGCAGATGAACAATTTTGCCCGGCGCCTGTCTCTGCGCTCCACCATGATCTACGGTGGAGTGACCATCCAGGCACAGATAGAACGTCTGCACCGCGGCGTCGATATCGTGGTCGCAACGCCGGGGCGGTTGCTCGATCATGCGGAGCGGGGCACGGTGAACCTTTCCAAAATCGAATTCCTGGTTTTGGACGAGGCCGACCGCATGCTTGATCTGGGATTTATCGATGCCATTAAAAAGGTGGCGGAATACCTGCCGGCCAAGCGGCAGACCCTGCTCTTTTCGGCAACCTATTCCTTGAGCATCAAGCAGCTTGCCGACGAATTGCTCGATCATCCGCGGCGGATCGAGGTGGCGCGCCGCAATATCGCCGCCGATGCGGTGACCCAGGCCGTCTATGAGGTGGAACGCAGCCGCAAGCGTGAAATGATCTCGTTTTTGATCCGCCAAGGGGGGTGGAATCGGGTGCTGGTCTTTGCCCGCACCTGCTACGGCGCGGACAAGTTGACCGAAGAATTGCTCTACGACGGGATCAAGGCTGCCGCCATCCACAGCAATAAGAGCCAGTCCATCCGGACGCGCACCCTGGCGGAGTTCAAACGGGGGGAATTGCGCGTGCTGGTTGCGACCGATGTGGCGGCGCGCGGACTCGATATCGAGCGCCTGCCGCATGTGGTGAATTACGATCTTCCCCAGGTTCCCGAAGACTATGTGCATCGGATCGGCCGTACCGGCCGGGCCGGAGAGGACGGGATCGCCCTCTCGCTGGTCTGCCCGGAAGAAAGGCCTTTTCTGGTCGCCATTGAGAAGCTGCTTACCTATGCCATCCCGCGCCGAACGCTTGCGGAGTTTCCGCAGGTGGCTGCCAGGCGGAGTGTCCGGGTGAAGGAGCTCAAGAAGGCCTCTAAAGCGCCAAGGGAAAAGGAAACGCGGGCAAAGCAGGCAAAGGCAGGGGAGGGCACGACTGCCCGGCGGAAAAAGCCTGCGACCGAGCGGCCGGCACTTAAGACCGGCCGTCGGGGGAGCAGGATGAAATAGGGGCGCACTCACGATCAGGGAACGGGTTTGATCGTAAGTAGACCCATGGTAACGAAAAAGGGCCCACGTCGTGTGGGCCCTTCATGAATCCGGTGATCGTCTAATCGGGCACGCAATCAGGCCAGGTCCTGGACCCCCTGATAGATGGTGTCGAACAGTTCGGGGATATGTTGCTCCGCGATGCAGGAGAAGGCGATGCGCAGGTCGGTCTTGGAGATGGAGATAGCGCCGACCCCGTACTTGTCAAGCAGGTGGACGCGTAGTTTTTCGGCATCCACCGTTTTTAGCTTCAGACACATGAAGTAACCGGAATTGAACGGGTAGTAGGTCCAGGCTGAATCGTATTTGCCGCTGTTCAGGACTTCCTTGGTTTTCATGGCGCGACCCTTCATGACCTTGAACTTCTCTTCCTTCTGGGCAAGGAATTGCGGCGAACGCAGTGCCTCGATGACGAACGTCTGGGAGGGGTGCGGGCAGTTGGAGATACGGGCGCGGATGATCCCCATGGTCTTCTTCTCCAGGGCGGTCATGACCGGCGTGTTCTCGTATTCGTTGCCGTCGGCAAAGGTGATGAACCCGGTACGGAAGCCCCAGACAAACTCCTCTTTGGTAGCGCCGTCGAGCTTGACCGCAAGGATGCGCGGATGGAGGTTGGCCAATTTGCCGAACAGCGACTCCTTGAGGCTCTCCTCGTAGAAGAGTCCGAAGTAGGCGTCGTCGGTCACGGCAACGATATTGCAGCCCGATTCGGCAACCTCCTTGATGGCGGCCACCAGGGCATCCCCTTCGGCCACGGTCGGGGTGTAGCCGCTGGGGTTGTTGGGGTAGTTAAGAAGGACAACGGCCTTACCCTTTTCTTCGGCGGTGTCCTTCAGGACAGCCTTGAAGGCGTCGATGTCGTAACCGCCGGCCACGGTGAAGGTCGGGTGTTTCTTCACTATGGCGCCGCTGCAGGTGCCGAAGGTCAGGTTATAGTTGCCCCAGAGCATGTCGGGAAGGATCAGGTGATCCCCCTTGTCGATGAACAGGTCGGAGACGATGGAGAGGCCGTGGGTCAGCGCATTGGTAACGATGGGATTGCTGAAGTGTTTGCCGTTTTGGCTTGGGTTTTCCCGCAGTTGTTTCTCCCGCCACAGGGATCGCAGTTCCGGCTTGCCGGCAGGTGGGGCGTAGGGGAAGATATCCTTGGGATCAAAGGCGGAGAGCTTGTCCTGGATGCACTGCAGGAACATCGGCCCGCCGTTTTCGGTGGCGATGCCGATGGTGGCATTGAACTTGTGAGCCTTTTCCTTGGCTTCGGCCGACTGGGTCAGGATGCCCTTGGGGAAGAAGAGATTCTTCCCGAGATCGGACAGCATTTCCAAAACATGAGGGCTGTGCTGGGCAAGCAGGTCGTTCAGTTCTTGTGCCAATGGGTTCATTGATTTCCTCCTGAGATGATTTACAAGATTGTCTCTCACAACCTGGAAGTTACAAAGATGTAATTGAACAGCACCGGTTAAGCTTTGTCAATAGAGAATATCTGTAAACGGTACATGGTCGGAGCTGGATAAAGCTGTCGTTGATGTATCGCTCGCTATGATGTAAGGTTTATTATCGATTTCACCTTTGATTTGAATAGTAAAACAAACGGCTTTGCCGCGTGAAAGGAGCTTCGATGATAAAGAGCATGACCGGATATGGCAAGGGGGAAGCGGCTACCGACCATGGGACCTTCACGGTGGAGATCCGTTCTGTCAATAACCGTTTCGGCGAGGTGTCGGTGCGCATGCACCGCGGTTTCATGGCTTTGGAGAACGAGGTCAAGCGGGCCGTCTCCGCACTGCTCAAGCGGGGCAAGATCGATGTCTTCGTGCATTGGGAAGAGGCAGTTGCCGGCGAATCGGTGCCCAAGGTTGATGATGCCATGGCGCGGTCCTACTTCACGGCGTTCAGCCGCCTGGCCGAAGAGTTGGGGATCCTGGGCCAGGTGCCGCTCTCCCTGGTGGTCGCACAGAAGGGGGTTCTGCGTGAGAACATCTCCACCCCTGCGGAGGAAGATTGCCGCGATCAGCTCATGGCGGCCCTCCAGGCCGCCGTGGCGGCGCTCGACGCCATGAGGACGAGGGAAGGGGAGGCCTTGGCAGCCGATTTGTCGGTCCGGCGTACCCAGGTAATGGAATGGACCGCCCTGATCAGGGAACGTACCCCGGCAGTGGTGATCGAATACCGCCAGAAGCTGAAGGCGCGCCTGGAACAGCTTCTCGAAGGGACAGAGTTGGATGAGACCCGCCTGGCCCAGGAGGTGGCCCTGATGGCCGACCGGTGCGACGTGACCGAGGAACTGGTGCGGCTTGCCAGCCACTTTACCCAATTCGACGAGGCACTGCGCCTGCCGGAGCCGGTGGGGCGCAAACTGGACTTCCTGATGCAGGAGATGAACAGGGAGGTCAACACCATCGGCTCCAAATCCAGCGATTCCGAGGTCACCACGCTTGTCATCCGGATCAAGGCCGAGTTGGAGAAGATGCGCGAGCAGGTGCAGAATATCGAATAAGGTGGGTGCTATGTCAGCCGCTTCGGCTGGAACCTTCCTTTTGCAGTCGTTGTGTGCTATCCTCTGTAAAATTTCCGAGAAGGACGTTCAATGAAACGCGAAGGCTTGATTCTGATTATCTCGGCTCCCTCCGGAGCCGGCAAGACCTCACTCTGCAACGAACTTTTACAGCGTTTCCCTGCCATGAAAGAGTCGGTCAGTTACACGACCCGGCTGCCGCGTGCCGGGGAGGTGGACGGCCAGGACTACTTCTTCGTCTCCCGGCAGGAATTTGACCGCATGATGGCCGAGGACGCTTTTGCCGAATGGGCCGAGGTGCACGGCAACCTTTACGGGACGGCATTGAAAACCCTGGAGGAGGCCCGTCACAACGGTATCGACCTGGTGCTGGATATTGATTGCCAGGGGGCGATGATCCTGAAGGAACGCCTTGACGGCGGTGTGTTCGTGTTTATTTTGCCCCCCAGCATGGAAGAACTTCGCCATCGCCTGGAAAGCCGTTCGTCGGACGAGAGAGAGGTGATCGAGCGCCGGATCGTGCGGGCCGCAGACGAGATCAAGGAGTGCCGCTGGTACGATTACATCGTGATAAACGATAATTTTCAGGATGCTGCCGAGGAATTGTCGGCCATCGTACTTGCGCAGCATCGACGCACCTCGAGGATGCTGGAGCATGTGGCGAAATTGTTTGAAATTTGATGTAAAATAAGGTAAGAATACGGTCCCATTTTATTGGCAGCAGGAAGGAGTAACATATGGCACGTGTAACAGTTGAGGATTGTCTCGAAAAGGTGGATAATCGTTTTCTACTGGTAATGCTGGCCTCAAAGCGGGTCAAGCAGCTCTACAAGGGTGCCCACCCGCTGATTGACCCGAAGAACAACCGTCTGGTTGTGACCGCGCTGCGCGAGATCGCCGCCGGAAAGGTCAGCTTCGAGATAAGCAAGAAACAGCAGGCCCGTTAGTCAGCCTGAACCGGGGTGAAATCGCACATGGGGCGGTTTCACCTTTTTTGTATCCTTTTCCCCCACACTATCCACCCATTTTTACCCTGCGAGTAGATGACGGCGCATGATCAGGCTTAACGATATCATCGACAAGGTAACGGCGTACAACCCTACGGCTGATCTCAATATCATCCGCAAGGCCTATGTTTACTGCGCCAAAGTGCATCAAGGCCAGACACGTCTGTCCGGAGAGCCATACATCATCCATCCAATGGAGGTGGCAGGCCTTTTGGCCGAGTTGCGTCTGGACGTCCCCAGCATTGTCACCGGTTTCCTTCACGATACCATCGAAGATACCTTGACGTCCTACGACGAACTGGTGGAGATGTTCGGGGAAGAGGTGGCCCAGTTGGTGGACGGGGTCACCAAGATCAGCAAGATTCACTTTAAGACGAAGCAGGAAAGCCAGGCTGAGAATTTTCGCAAGATGCTCCTGGCCATGGCCAACGACATCCGCGTCATCCTGATCAAACTGGCCGACCGCCTGCACAATATGCGCACCCTGGAGTTCCAGCCCGAGACAAAACAGCGCACCATTGCCAGGGAGACGATGGACATCTATGCGCCAATCGCCAATCGTCTGGGGATATCCTGGGTCAAGGTTGAGCTGGAGGATCTGTCGTTCCGCTATCTCAACCCCGAGATCTATTTTGACCTGGCCCGCAAGGTCTCCCTGAAGAAAAAGGAACGGCAAGCATTCGCCGAGGAAGCCAAGTCGATCATCTCGGAAAAACTGGCCTTCCAGGGGATCCATGGCGAGGTTTCCGGCCGCAGCAAGCATCTCTACTCCATCTACCGCAAGATGGAGAAGCGCAACGTTGAAATCGAGGAGATCTACGACCTTTTGGCCATTCGCATCCTGGTGGAGGACGTGCGCGAATGCTACGAGGTGCTGGGGGTGATCCATTCGGCCTGGAAGCCGATCCCGGGGCGTTTCAAAGACTACATCGCCATGCCCAAGGGGAACATGTACCAGTCGTTGCACACGACGGTCATCGGCCCCCACGGCGACAGGATGGAGGTGCAGATCCGCACCCACGAGATGCATCGTGTGGCCGATGCCGGCATTGCCGCACACTGGAAGTACAAGGAGGGCAAGGGGTACGACGAAAAGGAGGTCAAGCGCTTCGCCTGGCTGCGGCAACTGCTGGAATGGCAGCAGGAACTCCAGGATTCCAAGGAATTCATGGATTCGGTCAGGGTTGATCTCTTCCCGGAGGAGGTCTACGTCTTTACCCCCAAGGGGGACGTGAAGGGCTTTCCCAAAGGCTCCACGCCGATCGATTTCGCCTACAGCGTGCACAGTGACGTGGGGCATCGTTGCGTGGGCGCCAAGGTTAACGGCAAGCTGGTGCCGCTCAAGTACGAACTTAAGAACGGCGACATCGTCGAGGTCATCACCTCGCCCCACCACACGCCGAGCAAGGACTGGCTCAAAATCGTCCAA
>Ga0316217_10000701_pt1 | contig 46439 bp, 37 predicted proteins | sample 1anoAmetaG_FD_203633 | JGI IMG/M metagenome (GOLD analysis project Ga0316217, IMG submission 203633) | Freshwater microbial communities from Trout Bog Lake, Wisconsin, USA - 1anoA | ecosystem: Environmental > Aquatic > Freshwater > Lake > Hypolimnion/Profundal zone | place: USA: Wisconsin...
ATAGAAATCTCAAATACGGGATGTTATTGATGAAAAAAAACTCTTTGACCCTCTCCAAAGCCCTGTCCTCAATCAACGCCGGACTGTTGGGCCGCTTAATTCCCGGCTTGTACAGTTTGGTATCGTTGGCAGAGGTAGAAAAATAAACTTTACAGGTATATAATTGCTGGGTTTTGAAAAGTGCCACCCACAAATCTTCGCAAAAATCATTTTGTTCTACAAAATGCAGCCATGGCGAAACCTGTTTCCATATGTCCTTTCGCCAAAACGTGGAGGCCGGAGGAATAAACCGGCCGGAGTTTTTGTAAAGATTGTGTTCGTATATTTTATAGCTCCACCGGCGCATAGCGGTACTACCCAGGCTGATGTTAAATCCTGCGGGGCTTCGTAAAGCCTGAATGCCGGTAAGCCAGTTAATATTGCTGTACTGCGTAAAAATTCGATTCACCGAATCAAATGCACTTTCAAAAAATTCTTCTCCGCTCCAAAGCACCGTGCAATAATCAGCCTCGGTGCCTTCAATGGCATCGGCAAGTTTTCTGAAAAAGTCATCTTTACTGTTGTACGAGGTGCAAGTGATATTATCCTGTTCAATGGGCACAATATGCTTTTGAACCGGATAAAAAATGTGAATGCTTCGTGAAAACGAGTTTTGTTTTAATACTGACTTTAGGGTTCCTTTCAAATCGTCTTCACTACCATTAAACACAACGCCAACAAAAAACGCCGGTGCTGTGTCTTTACTCTCTGTATTTTCTCCTGCTATGTTTACCATACTGCGCCAGGGTCTGTTTTAAAGATACAACATCCGGCCTTATATATTAGTGCGCGTAATTCTTTATCTCAGCAATCAAATCCGACTGAAGTTTCCTTTTCCGGATATCTTCTTCAGGCAACTCATGCACGATGGCTTTTTTTAACCGGTCGTTCTCGGCATTAAATGCCGCAATGTCCTCTGGGGTGAAAATCTTTGTTTCACCGGGCTTTAAAAAATGTAGTTGGTAGCCAAGTTTTACCAGGGTATCACCGGCGACTTGTTCAAATATCAGTATCTCCTCTTCCGACAGCTCTTTTAAAAACTTGCCGTAGTTGTCTTTCATAACGGGCTTTGTTACATTCTCCCACATTTTGCCGCCGGCCGCAGTCCGTTTTGATTCATCCGACTTATAGAAATCATCAACATTGTGGTAAGTTATACCTGTGCGGGTACAAATCTCCCTGATAAACGAAGCATTGTCGTTTATATATTCTTCATATTTTATTTTTACGTACCGCAACGGGTCCAGGTTTCCCAGTTCTTTCAGGCAGGCCTCCTGGTCTGCTCTCCACTTCACTGCCAGGTTGTATATATGCTTCTCACCCACAATGGCCTTTTTAAACGACAAAGCCACGTCCCTGCCATCGCGAAACAAATAGAGATACAGTGGTTCGAACCCCTCTGCCCTGTATTTATCCAGCAGGTATAACGATTCCATGCTTTTGCAACTCCATATTTTTTTTCCTGACTCGCTACATTCAAACTCGTTGATTTGAATAAAAATTTCGAGCAAGGTGCGACGGCGGCAACGGCTAAAAATCTTCTCTCTGTTCAGCGGAGCGCCATCCCAGGGCACCGGGTTTACTTCGATTAATCTGCAGATATCTTCAATTAGTTTTTTGAAGTTGCCGGTGTCTTCAAGATTACCGTAGTACTTTAGCAGCGGGTAAAATGTAATGAGAATATGCGGGGGATGCGGCCCGAAAACCTCGGGAAACTGGTCGAGCATAATCCTCAATAAATTAGAGCCCGAACGTTGTGTGCCCATAAACTGTATTGCCTGATACATGGTGACCGTTGAAGTGACTAAAATATGGTTTTTATTTACCCGACGAATGTTTGGGGCTTATCAGTAAGCATTTTTTGCAAAAGCAGCTTTTTGCTTCAAGCGCCTAAAAGGGATTTGATTCGTTTAAAGAAGGATGGAGCTGGTGTATTAACCACCGGAGGCGAATAGCCGGGGTTAACAAACCGGTTAAATCTGTCGGCCGTAACTTCGGGAAAATCAAATTGAAATTTACCCAGGCTTTTTAACCCTTTGGGACCTTCAAAAATATTACCGTAAAGAAAAAATTCCGGATTCGATTCAAACACCTCTACCGTGCTTTCACCGGCCTTGTGGTAATACCGCATACTGCTTTTGTCGGGTATAATGCCGAATACAGCAGCCAGCCGTATTTCGTCAGAAGAGTTTTCACCCGAGGCGTGCAACAGGCGATGGTCATAAATTAGCGCTTTTCCCTTTTTCATGTACAAAGGCTGCATCTTTTGCCATAAAATGTCATTCAGGTTTCCGTATGCCGTAGGTATGTTGGCGCTACGGTAGGTCGTAAGCCAGCTATGACTTTCGGGAAGAATTTTAATAACACCATTATCATCTTTCAGGTCGACCAAAGGCACCCACACATTAAACGAACGGAACTCCTCTTCATCCACAATATTCCAATCCTGGTGGGGTTGTAGCGTACCTTGGGCTCCCTTTCCTTTGGCTATGTACGACCCCCCCAGCGCGTTATGGTTCATAAATGTTTGCTCAACGGCCCGGTTGAAAACCTGTTTAATGTAGTCGTTCATTTTCATCCTGAAGGCCACATCGGGCACATGCGCTGTTGCATATATGCCGTCCTGCACTTTAGGATGGTGCTGATAGTAAAAATCAACCAGCGCATTCACCTCAGCTTCATCTAAAAACGGAATAACCACATAGCCCTGCTCCAACAACTGTTTATCCAGTTGCACATCACGCATTATATGTTCTTGCTCTTTCATGATTGAAACACCCCGGCTAATCGTTTAAAAAAACTTTTCGGCGCTGGCACAGGCTTCTTTTCTTCAGCAAACCCGGCATTTGTTTTCATATTTAATATCAGGTTCACCACGTTCTCTCTCGATAAAACCGGCGATTGATAATCAATAAACCCTTTGCTTTGCCCCATTTTAGGCCGCTCAAAAATATCTTTGGCAAAGTTTTCAAAACTTATCAGAAAATCCTCGGGCATGTCAAACACCTCCACCTTATTTTCGGCTTCCGGCGCTTTATAATGAAAACGCATGGGCGCACCTTTCGATTTTACACCGGCCGTTATCGCCTTGCGGATTTTATCAGACTTGTTGGGCGATGAATAATGAATAACACTCTGATTTAAAATGACCGCTTCGCCTGCTTTTACACGCATCGGAATTACCTCAGGCACCACCGCATCTTCACTACCCGAAAAGAAGAAAGGAATAGTGGGCGCGCGCAACGTATTAAACGCCGGATAGTGACTTCCGGGTATTACATGCAAAGCGCCATTATTTTCAGTCACATCTGTTAAAGGTATCCAGCAGTTAAGTGCCACAAACTTTTTCTCATCTACAATAGTCCAGTCCTGGTGTGCGCCCAGTTCGCTGTTTTTGGAAGGCATTTTAAATAAAAACGCCGCGCCAAAAGGCTGGTAATCGGTAAACAGGCGCCGGTAATGTTTGTCAAGTATTTCAATAATTGCGTCGCTTGCCTTCCGCTTGTAAGCATAATCGGGCGAATAACTACCCGAAACAAAACCCGCTCCGGCCGGCAAATCAGGATGCAATTCATCAAACAAGTCGTTTAATTGTTTTACCTCGCGCTCGTCAATAAACTGAGTTACCAAAAAACCCTGCTTATCAAAAAGGGCCTGCATTTGCTCATCCTTAAATATCCTGATTGCCATAAACTTTTTATTGAAACAAACTCTCAAACACCCTTTTTAGCAATGGCTTTTTAACCGGTGCCGGCTCTTCGGGCTTTCCATAAAGTTTCCGCAATTGTTCTGCCGTAATTTTTGGAAAATTATAATCAACCAGGCCCAGGCTCTTACCGATTTTCGGTTTGTCGGTTATGTTATGACCGAACTGTTCAAAGTCGGTCATAAAAGTATCGTCCTGCGCATACAACTCAATTTTCGAGCCAAAATCTTTGTTCCAGTACCCAATATTAAATGTGGCATCCTTGTTGGTGAAAAAGGTATTGGTAACTATTCTCACTTTATCCGAAAGGTTAGCCTCGGAATAATGAATAATACTCTGGTCGAAAATGATAGCCTCGCCGGCTTTCAGATACAAAGTTTCCAGGTAGGGTTTTATCTCCTCGCTCACCTCCTCGTAAATACCCGGAATGGTAGAGCCGCGATAGGTAGGATATAATCTGTGGCTGCCCCTTAATGCCTGCAGCGCTCCGTTTTGAGGAGTCAAATCAACCAGCGGAACCCAGATATTGATACCGGTGTATTTAGATTCATCCACCAGGGTCATATCCTGGTGTACACACATGGCACTTTCGGGGCCCGGTGACTTTACAATGAAACTGCCACAAATTACTTTAATGTCTTCCAGGTACTGGTCAATACCCCGCTGGCATATCCTGCGTATTTCAGCATCGGCCACCACCCGGTAATTTTTATCTTTTGAAAAAGTACTGGGGAAAAAGCCTTTTTCATCCTTCGGATGCAGGCGGTAATACAACTCCGTCAGTTCTTTCACTTCGGCCTCCGTGTAAAAGGGCACCACTACAAAACCGTCTTTTTCAAACGCATCCTGTAACGACTGTTCACGAAATACCTTCAGCATTTTTGGAAATGAAAACATAATTGCGCTTAACTGGTTTGTAATCTCCTTTTTATTTCGCGGGCTATATTTATGGGCGTATATTTTTGGAAAAACGAGCGGTCATCTATCCAAACATAAGGCTCTGCGGGTTGCTGCTCTTTAACCTCCGGTGCTTTTTGCTCAGGCTCCTTCACCGGTTCTTGTTTTTTGCTTCCATCCATGTTATAGTTAAATAGTTTGGCCAGCTTTTCGCACATTGGTACATTAAACTCATTGCCGTTCTCTTTAATTAAATCTACCAACTCATCAGCCGTAAATTTGGGTAGCACGAAAGGGCCTTCTTCCATTAGTTCATACCCCTCTATTAATTCGCCCTTATCGTACATTTTGGCCAAACCGGGATTTTCGTATTTAAAGAAAAACTCAGGGTCAATTTTATACTTCAGTACTTTATTCTTGTTGCCATCGGGCTTTAAATAATAATGACACAACCGGGCATCGTTTTGAGTAAAACCAATGCCAAAGGCAATACGCGCTGCATCGGAAGAATTGGGTGGTGAACCATGGAAGGTTCTGTTATCAAATATCAGCGCTTCGCCGGCTTTCATCTCCACCAGTTGCAGGTAAGGAAAAATGGTAAACATGTGCTCGCTGATAGGTGATGGCACCTGCGGCGATGGCGATGGCCGGTAGCTGCTGAAAAAATTATGACTGCCGCGCATAACACCCAATGCACCATTATTGAGGTTAACATCTACCAGCGGCACCCAACAGGTTACCGAGCAGTATTGTTCTTCATCGTTAACAAAGGTCCAGTCCTGGTGTACCGGTACCACGCCCATGGGGTTGGGCTCTTTAATCACAAAGCTGCCTACAAAGGGTCTGGCGTTTTCAAAGTGGGTGCTTATTTTGGGTAAGGCCACTTCATATATTTTATCCAGAATTTTTGGCACCAGGGTTTTATCCTTTACATCCATACTGATGTGGAAACCAAAACCTGCCTCATCCTTCAATTGCAGGCTTTTATAATAATCCAGCAAAAGCTTAACCTCTTCGTCGTCTATTACTTTAATCTTGGCGTATCCTTCCTCATCAAAAAACTTTTGTACTGCGGGGTCCTTAAAAAGGGGCTTCATCTTACGGCCGCGCACCGCTTTATTAATTAATGAATGCAGCTTTAAACTGCTCATGGGTTTCACCTCATAATTCAATTCTTCCACTTTCTCACCAAATGTGGGACGCTGGCCTATGTTATGATAGCGTTGAAACATATCATCAGGCATCAGGTACTTTTCCAGCTTTTTGCTTTCGTTTAAATGATACAGCATTAACTGCGCCTGCGCAGGTACCACGCCATAAGTAATAGCTACTCTTTCTTTATCCGTAGTATTAGGTGATGAAGCATGCATTAAAGCATGGCTGAAAATAAAAGCCTGCCCGGCTTTCATGGGCAACAACTCCATTTCGTGCCAAATTTCATCCTGTAATAAAGCATATTCAACAGGTAATGTAGGGGCGCGCAAAGTATCGGTAAACTTGTGGCTGCCGCGTAAAACCCTGATGGCGCCGTTTTTTTCATTGGTATCTACCAGTGGTATCCATACAGTTACCGAACAATACTTAGATTCATCTACCACCGTCCAGTCCTGGTGAACCGGCATCCGGCCGCCTTCGCCGGGGGCTTTGCATAAAAAGCTGCTGCCCAGTTTTTTTATCGCGGTAAAAGTGCTGTCAATTTTTGCGCCAAAAATTTTTTCGGTGTAATCGTTTATTTGTTGCTTAAACTCCGGACTGGCGTTAAAAGTGGTTGAATAAAAGTTTTGTGGTACTTGCTTATGTAAATCATAAAACAGCGACGACAATCCTTTAACCTCGTCATCATTCAAAAAGGGAATTACCACAAACCCATCGCGTTCAAATTGCTGCTGTAGTTGGGCATCATTAAATATCGGTGTCATGCATTCGGTTTATCGGTTCAGGAGAATACAGCTTTTAACTTCTCCACAAAATTTTTCGGCTTCGGTTCATCAATACGCGGACCCTTTAACCGGTGGTTAAACTCTTTAATATCAATGGCCCTTGGCTGATATTTAAACTGCCGTACCACTTTGGCGCCTTCAGGTTGTTTCCAGGGATTAAACTGCATGTAAAAATCGCGGTCTACTTCCAGCATGTTAACCTCCTCCATGCTTTTAGCCGGATTCATGTGGTAATGAATAGAGGGAACTTCCGCCGGTATTAGTATCAGTTGTATAGCCAGCCGCAAATCGTTGGTTTTGTTGATAGCAGAATAATGAACGATACTATCATCAAGCACCACGGCATTTCCGGCCTTCAGGTTTAAAGGCACCAGGTGGTTTTTAATAATTTCATCTTTAATACCCTCCAACTCCCAGGGAATCATAGGGCCGCGCACTTCGCCAAACCGTTTATGGCTGCCGGGTACCACCTGCAAGGTGCCGTTTTCTTCAAACGAGTCAACCAAGGGGCACCAGATTGAAACCGTACATACTTTTCTTTCATCAGCAAAGGCCCAGTTTTGGTGCAAGGGCACTTCACCGGTATCTGTTTTTTTGCGGATGTAATTGGCAATAACAGGCTTGTAGTCGGCCAGCCATTTTTCTACATGCGGCTTAAAGTAATCCGTAATTATTTTGAACACTTCCTTTTTGTACTCAATATTCTTGTCAATAAAGGTAAAGTCGTAGGTTATAAAACCCGCTCCTTCAACCCCGGTTTCGCCTGCAGTAATTTGTCCGCCGCTATTGGGCAGGGTGTCGTAAAATTTTTGTTTTAAAGCAGCCACTTCTTCCGGGGTTATAAACGGAATTTCAACATAACCATCGCGCTGAAACTTTGCTTCCAACTGTGGGTCTTTCATCACGCTACGCATACTGTACATTTGGTTTTAAAAATAACAAAAAGCAGGGTAAAGATAGTAAGCCATTTAAACCCCGCCGCTGACAATTATCAATGGCATATAAAGTTACCGGGTTCAAAACTGCCCGCTGGCAACCGGTGTGTTACATGAGCAACTGTTACTAAAAACCGGCAAAAACTACTAAAAGCTGCTAAATACCATGCTGTTTTGAACGGCAGAACAGTAGTATTTGACAAAAATTACTTTCCATATCCTCCCTATGTGATTTAGCCATGTATAGGACTGCATAAAAAGGTATAGGAATGTATAGAAATGTATAGCCCTTCGAAAATTCGAATGCTTCGGCCCATCGATACTTTCGGTACTTGTTTCGAAACACTTTTCAAACCTCCGGTTATCGAAACCCCTGTGTATTTCCCAAAAATTGTAATCAAGTACGTTCATACCTCTGTTTCTATCGCTAAGGTAGTCAAATAAATCAAAAAATCAAAAATTTGTTTTTTCGGGGGAAAATAAATGAAGTTCCGGCACCTTGCCATGGCTGTTTTTTGTGCTTAAACCTTCCTTATCCAAACATAACAGGGCAATGCTAACCATGGCAAAAACCGGGTACGAAATCCAGTAAGCTGCATTTCCATCAAACAGTCTCTTCTATATGTTTCAAAAACCATTACATTTGCCCCACTAAAAAAATTAACACATGGGAAGAGGAGATAAAAGAAGCGCCAAAGGAAAAAGATTTAAAGGTTCATATGGCAATTCGCGTAAACACAAAGAAGAGTCTACGGTAAAGGCTGACATTGCTGCTGCCGCTGCGAAAAAGGAAAAAGCCCCTAAAGTTGAAAAGGCTGCCGCACCTACCGTAAAGAAAGCGCCTGCCAAAAAAGCGCCTGCCAAGAAGAAAGAAGAATAATAAACTTAAGCAATAAATGATGCGCACCGTAGCTGCCCGCCTTAAAGCGGCACTTACGGTGCGCTACTTGTTTTTACAGGTTGAAGTTGGCTTGCAGGCTAAGCCTGTTCATGCTACTCCATCATTTTATTATAGGTTTTAATAAAGATGGCACCCAGGTTTTTATGAGGCGGTATGTAATCAAGGTACCGCTCGTACGCTTTCGCATTTCCTTTTACGGCAGCGTCCAAATCATTCCAAAGCAATTGCCAGTCAATATCCTTTCCCTGCCTGATATATTCAGCCATTAGTTTGAGCATGGGGTTGTTAACTGCCCGGGTGCCAATTTGCTTGGAAGAAATTATACTAACATCGGGTGAACGCTCTATGATGCTGGAAAGATTGTGATAGCCCCCGCACGAGCCCAGTACAAATATCTCTGTATTGTCGCGCACCTTTTCAATGGTTTTAAAGGCGTAGTAGCTATGGCCCCGGTGCACCATTACATTGGGTTCGTAATTATTATCGGTAAAAATTCTTTCTACCGCAGCCTGTCCATCATACTCATCCTTCCATTTATTGGCATAAATCTGAACCGCCTTGCCTTCTTTTGATTTGATGATGACATAAGTAGGCGAATCAACTACCGTCCAGTTTTTATCGGTAAATGCTTTAATGAAAGTGGTAAAAGAAGCCTCACCGTCTTCATCATTATAAAAATAGATAATCCACCGGTCAACGGTGTCGTGGCCAAACAATTTTGCGTTTTCTATTTTATCGAAGTTGGCAACCGCATATTGCTTTGAAACTGAAGTAAACCAATCGACGCTGTTCAGGTTTCGGTCAACAAAAAGATTGGAGAGCAGGCCGTATATGGCCGTACCCCGTGTATTACCTTCAGCCTTCAGCTTGATATATTCCAGCTTAATCGTGCTTCGCAGAATTTTAAGCACCAGCGAATCGGTTATACTGCCAAAAGCGTCGGCCACCTCCACCGACTGCGAAAGGTCGTTATAGTCGCCCAGGCCGCTGGCGAATTTTATCATCAGCATTTGCTGATGAACGGCAGCCATGCTTTGCAAAAACACTTTCAGTTTGCCAAAGCCGGCACACATTTTAATAAAGGTTCTAAACCGGTTATCGCCCAGGCCTTTTAAAAATTCAAAGCCCGATACCGGGCCCAGCTTTACCATTAACCGGTTAAACAAGCCGTTAAAGGTGGAGGTAAAAATTTCCTCCTCGCTGTAAACCATCAGGGTATAAAGTTCTTCGGCCGAAAATTTTTCGATAGATGCAAAACGCACCTTATCGGGTTCCATGTGCAGGTCATTTAAAACGCGCACAAATTTGAGCGAGTAAATGGTGAGGTCATCTTCAAGCGAGTGAACCCCCAAAGGATTTTTGCGGGCCCTGATGCGCAACATAGTCAGCAAATATTTTTGCGGGTCGCTGCCTATGGCGTCGGCCTGCTGCATGGTTAAATTGCCTGCCATAATGTCGTCAATCAGGGCATAGGCGTTACTTTTGCGGGTGTACTTATCTTTTATCAGCAGTATCACCTTAACCACCGTGTCGTTACTTGTTTTCAGGGCTTTGTAAATAGCATCGTTGGGGTTGAAATATCGTTTTACCGTTACCGGTGCAGTTTTTGTGGTCTCCTCCAATACATGCAGGGCATAATCTTTGTCCTTATACTGGCTGTAATTATGAAAAACCAGGTCGGGCCGGTACAGGGCAGCATATATCAAAAAAGTATCAGCGCAGCCTTCATTTTTGACCAGACCGAAGGTATTGAACGATTGAATAATATTCGTTTTAAGAAAAGCGCAAAGCTTATTTTGCATCATGGCGTTTAGCTCGCCCTGCATAAATCTGAATATGCCCTCAAAGCGTTTCACCGAATAAATATTCCCGGCATTTACTTTATGCAACTGCTGATACAGGTAATCGCGCAATTCATTTTTGCGTACGGTATCAAAATATGCGCGGTCAATTTGCCGTTGAACGGAGTCTACCAGGGCAAAATATACTTTTTGGGCGTACAGGTTTATTACCGAATCACCCAGGTCAACCTTTCCATCTTCTGCTCCGTCAAACAGGTCAATTCGCTTTTGTTCGGCGCTTATTAAATCGTTGTCTTTGTAGCGGCTGGGGGTGACAACGGACAGGGAGTCGGCAGATGCAAAAACATTTGAACCTGCTACCAGCATAATTAGCATTAACATCAACCAACCGGTGCATTTGTAAGCAGGTTTGTGATTATTCTTTAGCAGCATACTAAACGCCCAAAATTTTGTAATACGCCCTTATAAAAATGGCTTCCAGGTTTTTATGCGGAGGCACATAATCGCCAAAGTATTGATTATTGCCCAGTTGAAGGCGCATTTTTTCCCAAAATTCGTTCCAGTCTATATCCTTACCGGTCCGGATGTTTTCGTTCAGGGCATAAAGCATTACATCATTTACAGTTTTAGTGCCCACTTGCTTGGTTGAAATAATGTGCGCCTGCGGGGCATTTTCAAGGGCCACCGGTATTTTATAAAAGCCACCGCACGAGCCAATGAATAACAACCGGGTAGTAGTGGGTATTTTCTCCAGGGTGCTTTCGGTATGGAAACTATGCCCCCGGTGAACAATAACCGTAGGGGTTAGTTTATTCTCTTTAAAATAATCGCCAATAGCGCTCATACCGTTTTCTACCGAGCCCGGCTTATTGGCCAGTATCTCCACCTTCTTCTGCTGTTTGGAATAAATCCGTACGTAGCTGTTCCGGTCTTCAATAGCCCATGCATTCTGGTTTTTGTAGCTATTCATGAAATTGATAAACGAACTGCGCCCGTCGTCGTCGTCATAAAAGTACATTTGTTCGGCGCACACCGGTCCTTCGCAAAACAATACCGATGAGGCCAGGGTGGTGGACGGCGCTATTTTAAACTGTTGTGCAATTCTTTTATACCAGGCCGTTTCCACTTTTGCGTTACCCGATATAATACTTGAAAGCACCCCGTAAAGCGATATGCCAATTTGGTCTTTTGCCAACCTGCTGCGCTCGTATTCCTTTTTAATGGCCTCCTGCAATATGCTCAGTAAGCTATTATCGGTTAAGTTCGAAATAGCCTCAGCCATAAGCACTACTGTTGACAGGTTATCTTTCTCGGTTTCAATTTTGGCTACGTAAGATTGGAGTAATTTTTTCTTCGCCTCGGGCGAGAATTTGGTCAGAAACTCCTCCAGGGTACCATAATTGGCACACAGCGATAAAAAATCGCGGAACTGGTTATAGTTTACCGAGGCAAGCAATGCTTCGCCGTTATCTTTAGGCAGCTTTTGTATAAAGCGGTTGAAGAGCCCGTTAAACGTACTAGTAAACACCTCATCCCTGCCATACAACATCAAAAAATATAAGTCGGCTGAACCGAAGCTCTCCACCGATGAAAAAGGCTGCGGGGCGCCGGTGGCAATTTTGTCGTTTATTTCGCGGATAAAGCGAAGGCTGTAATCGCGCATTTCGCGGTTGATGCTGTAATGCCCGATGTACCTGGGCCGGGAAATAATTTTAACTACCGCGCTGAATAATTCATTAGGGTCGTTACTAATACTAATCGCATCCTTAACCGATAGTTTGCCATCGGCAATGTCGTCCAGCAGCAGCAATGGCTTGCTGTGATAGCCCAACTGCGGATTGATTTCGAATATTTTTTTTACGACAGGATTGGTACTGTACAGCAAAATGTAGTTCACCGCTTCCCGCGGATTATATAAATATCTTTTCAGCGAAACCGGCGCGTTTATAGCGCACTCCTCCAGTATCTTTTTACAGTAAAACTTTCCTTTAAAGTCATTCACCTTTTTAAAAAGCTCATCGGGCTCTTTTTGGGCTGCATACAACAATATTTCTTCGGCATAATCTTTATTGATAAAGGATGGTATGTTTTGTACGGTTTGCAGAATATTTTTTTTAAGCCCCATAATTGTCCGGGTACGTTCGTCCAACGTAATTTTAATGGGTTCCACTACTTCCGGTACCGGTTCGGGCACAATGTCCTTAACAGCTGAAGGTACGGCTGCTACCGGCTCGGCTTTTGCTTTTGCTGAAGCCACCACAGGTTGGGCCGCCGGCTTGATAACCGGTGGTGAGGGTTTTGGTACGGTGTTAACAGGCGTTTCTTTTTTCGCAGCAACCACAGGAGCTGGCTGTATCTTAGGCTCAGCGGGCACCGGTACCGGTTGGGCATCTTCTTTATTGGCATTAATACGGTTGGGCTCCGTAGCCGGGGTAAGAGCATGTACCGGCACCAATACGTCAGAGCCCTCGGGGGCTACAGGCTTGGGGGGTCTTGCCACAACAATATTTTTCAGGCTCTCATCCTCTGGCTTGTGCAGAGCCTGGTAATCAGGTACAGTAAAAGTTTTTACCGGTGGGGTCAACACCTCTTTCTGCTGCAAAGTGGTTAGAGCCAGCAGGTATTCTTTTTTACTGTCGTCAACCAGGGCTAATAACTGGTTAAGCACTTTATTTTTATAGCAAAATATCACAAAGTCCTTCAGTTTCTCCTTGTCCATATTGGCTATCATTACGCTACTAATATTGGTGCTGTCAGCCTTTTTGCGCAGTATTTCAAAAAACCCGGGAAAGCTTTTCGCCGTTGTTTCCTTAAACCCATAACTCAACAACTGAAACATTTCTTCAGGCGAATTTTGTTTGAACGACTGGTAGTTGTAAGCAGCGCCTTCCGCCAGCAATTCTTCGCCTGTTTTACGCATGGCATCCACGCAATAAATTTCAATAAACTTATTGGTTGAATAGGTGATAGGGGCGTCGTTTTTCATACACAACCCAACCTGTAGCTTAAACATCTGGTCCGGGTGATTGCCAATGGAGTCGGCAGCATTCAGGCTTAACGCGTTCTTTACAATTTCATCGAGCAGTAAATAGGCCCGCGAGCGCAGACCGAAGCGGTTATAAATTTCGAGCGACTTTTTTACATACGGGTCTTTACTCGTTTTCAGCAGTTCGCTTACGGTGTTGCCCGAGGTATAATACCTCTTGGCAGACTCCGGAGCCAGCCGGGTGGCCTTTTCCAGCACACGCAACGCAAATTTGCGGTCGTCAAACTCCTCTGCGTACCTAAAAACATCATCCGGATTATCATTCATGTAATCCATTAAAAAATCCTCCGCTGAGGTTTCGTTAGGGATAAGCCGGGCGGCCTTGATGGTGAAAGCCGAATAGCGTTTGATGTTTGCGGTAAGGTCTTCTTTTTCATCCCACTCAATCATAATGGGGTAATAGCTTAATACGGCCAGGTATGTGCCAGAGGTAAAGTAACTGTCGGAATAATAGCGGTTAACATTGGTTAGAAACATCTCCAGCCGGTTGAGATAAAGATTTCTCTTCTCCTTGGTAACCGGCTGGCGCAGCGCAAACTGGGTTACACTATCAACCAGGTTAAAAAACCGGCCGTCAGAGCTTTTAAAATCATTGGCAATGCGCGTTTTTTCGAAAGCGATTCGTTTTAAAATTGCAAGGCGTTCATTTTCATATAAATCGAAGGCCAGCGAATCAGCGGGGCTCAGGCGTGCCGCGCTTAAACTTCCGGCGAAAAGAAAAGCGGTGAAGAAAAATAATATTTTAGAGGCGGTCTTCAACTTTTAAGTAAACGTATATTCGGGGTTATTGTTAGCTTGTAACCCGTAAAGATTAGCGGTTTAGCATGTTAAAAGCACATTTTTTAACTTAAAGTACTTCACATGAAAAGCTCATATGTCCTTTTTTCTGCTTTATTGCTTTCGTTGTTTTTTACAGCATGCAATCAAAAGGCGAAGCGGGCCAAAGAATATCACGACAACTTACTTCATTCCGTACAGGTGGTTATTGACAGTTCGCTGGAGTTTGGAGATGCTATACAAAGCCACGATAAGGACAGGGCTATACGCGCAGAAAAGTATTACTCAAGCCTGGTGGACAGAACTATTGGCAGTATAAAAAACACAGGAGATTTTGAGGGCGACACCAGTTTAAAATATTTTTCGCTTGAGTTGCTCGGCTTTTACCGTACCTCGCTGGATAACGATTTTACGCCTTTTTTAAAAAGTGTAACTGACAGCACCTTTAATGAAGCACAAGGCACCGCTGCCGACTCGCTTTATTCAAAGCTTACCATGACCGAAAACAATTATTGGGAGCGCTTTGACTGGGCCGAGAAGAAATTCAGTAAGCAATACGAGCTGGGTAAGCTGGAGAAATAGATTTAAGCATCAAACTTATATCCAATTCCCTTAATGGTTTTGAAGTAATCGTCGCCTATTTTTTCGCGCAGTTTGCGGATGTGAACGTCAATGGTTCTGTCACCAACTATGGTATCATTACCCCAAACCCGGCTTAATATTTCTTCGCGCTTAAACACGCGGCCCGGTTTAGATGCCAGCAGATTCATTAATTCAAATTCCTTGCGTGGCAGACTAATTTCGCGACCGGCTTTTAATACCAGGTAGCGTTCACGGTCAATTTCAATATCGCCTATGTTCAGTTTGGTGCCGCTTTCGCTGGTTTCGAGCCGGCGCAGCAAAGCACGGATACGGCTTATAAAAACACGGGGTTTAATTGGCTTGGTGATATAGTCATCGGCACCCACTTCAAAACCGGCAATTTGCGAATAGTCTTCATCGCGCGCGGTCAAAAAGGTAATTAGCGTGTTTTTGAACTCGGGCATAGCACGCAACTCGCGGCAGGTTTCAATACCATCCAGTTTCGGCATCATCAAATCCAGGATAATCAAATGGGGGCTTACTTTTTTGGCTAACTGTATAGCTTCCACCCCATCGCGGGCGGTGTAGACCCAAAACCCTTCCTTTTCGAGGTTGTACTTCATAAAGTCGAGTACATCTACCTCATCATCAACTAAAAGGATTTTTACGTCTGTTACGTCCATGTAAATTAATTTGGAGCGAAGGTATACCTGCAATATTAAGTAAAGGTTAGCCAAAACTTAAGATTCGCACTATTATATTGTGGTATAGGTAGATATCAGCGACGTCCTCAATGTTACGAGAAGGTATATTTTATGACAAAAGGAAGGTGGTGGCTACATGGGTGTTTGAGAACCTGCATTCTTTAGCAGTTAGCGTATCACACTACCTTATTGGCGCAACAGCTGGCAGCATGTGCATCGGGTTTCGCCTTAAAGGTAAAGCCCATGGAAAGTATATAACCCATGGCCTCGGTAAGGGCGGTATTGGAACCAAAGCGCGGGTTAGTATTAATATCGGCATGTACCTCCAGCTCGGTGCCGTATTTATCAAACAGCGGGCAAAGGTGGTAGGCAATGTCGATTGAGCGCGATACTTCAATAAGCATGCGTTCCTTAAGGCTCATTTTGTTGCGGGTTTTATCGTTGTTGATAAACATAAAGCCGCCACGGCCTTTGCGAAGAATAACGATAACAGTAGCAAATTCAGTTTCGAGGCCCCGTACCTGCGAGTCGGTACCGATGCACACTTTAATTTTATTGCCAAGTTCTTCTTCTTTTATCAGCGCGTTTTCAACGGCCGACATGATAGGTAAATCAATCCTGGTTCCGTCCAGTTTTCTCCATTTCGACTGAAGTATTGGTTGCATATCAGGTTATTTTGGTTTACTAAAAATGCAACAACTTTTGATGAAACGCTCTTTTTTAAAAAAGCATTTTTCAACATTTAACTTAAGTATGTATTTAAAGTGCCTCTGTGTTTATCCCTTATACCGAAGCAGCAGCTTTGGCCTGTAGTTTCAAAGCATGCCTTTTAGCGCCTATGTTATAAAGCAGCTGGAAGAGCAAAAATATGGCCGCAAAATAAACAAAGGCCAGCAGGGTAACCCATCCGGTCCATTCAACAACACCTAACACCAACAACAATACAAGGGGCAGTGAAATAAGAGAGGTAGTAATGAGTGTAACGGCAACCATTTTATCGGAAAGCCCGAGATAAGCCAGGTGATGAGTAATATGATCTTTACCACCAACAAAAGGCGACTGCCGCCGCATAAGCCTTCGTATAGTAACCGTAGTGGTATCCACCAAAGGAATAATGAACAAAAGCATGGGAACCACAAACTGGCGGGGCTGAATAGGCAGAGTTGAGGTTGGGTCCCTAAAATTCCAGAAAAAAAGAATGCTGGTAGAGGCCAGGAAAACGCCTAGAAATTGACTACCGGTATCACCCATTATAATACGGGAAGGATTCCAGTTAAAGAAAAGGAAGCCCGATAAGGCTCCAAAAACACCTACCAGCATAACCAGATGAAATCTGCTCAACGCAGGCGCGGTGAATGCGATAATGGCAATTAACCCGGCTATAATGCACATAGATACGGTGGTAGTAATGGCATCCATATTGTCAAGCATATTAATGGAGTTCATTAAACCGATTACCCAAACAATGGTAACAATAAAATTAATCCCGGCATTGCCTGAAATCTTAATATAAACGTCGGAGATAATTAGTATAAAGGCACAGGATAACTGAAGGATGAATTTGGCGAGGGGATTTGTGTTGTAAGCGTCGTCCGCCAGGCCCAGAATAAAGCCAAGACTGGTAGAGGCAATAATGCCGATAAGGTGTTTGTCCAGCAGGTAATCGGTTTGCCGGGGCAAAGTGCCTATAACCGAAATTGAAATGAGGAAAACGATAAAAAAAGAAATTCCTCCTATAGCAGGCTTAATATTACTTGACCAACGCACCTGGTTTAATTCGCCATCGGTCCGGGCACCCAGGTTGAACGAAAACTTCAAAAAGAGCCAATTAATCAAAAACGAAAAAAAGGCACTAATCAAATAGAATAAGGCCAAAAAAGTAATAAGATATTGTTGGTCAATAATCATACTTTATTATTTCTCGCCCAAAATCCTGGTTAACCACGATTTTGTCTTCTTCTTTGATTCAGTAGTATAATATCCTTCACCGTACTTGGTCCCATAATAACCATAACCGTATCCATATCCATATCCGTAATTATAGCCATACGTATTGCCGTATGAATATCCGTAAGCAGAAGCGCCACGACCGAAATCATTGACTACTATTGATAGATTTTTGATTTTGCTTTCACTAATAGTGCGGTTTATGGAATGAACAAAACTGCGATTAGAATAAGCGGCGCGTAAAATATATATCGGATAATCAGATACCCTTAATATTTCAAGCGCATCGGTAACAAGGCCAATGGGGGGGGTGTCGATAATAACATAATCATACTTTGTTTTTAGATATTCAAGCACTTCCTGTAATTTGGGAAGGAGTATCAACTCGGAAGGGTTAGGCGGAACGGGCCCCGAAGTAATAAAATCCAGGTTAGGAATACCTGACTCCATAATGCATTCATCAACCTTTGTCTGGCCGCTCAAAATGGTACTTACACCCTTATGACTCTCCACATCAAAAATTTTATCAAGCCTGGGCTTCCTCATATCAAAATCCAGAATAACTACTTTCTTGTTTAGCAATGTTAAAATCGCAGCAATGTTAAGAGACACAAAGGTTTTCCCCTCACCAGGTATGGTAGAAGTGGTTGACAGAATTTTTGCCCCGGGGGTATTTGATATGAATTGGAGGTTAGTACGGACCGCCCTGAAAGATTCAGTGATTGCTGACTTAGGGTCTTGCGTAACGACTACTTGTGAGCGCTCAAGTTCCTCCTTGTAACGAGGTATTACTCCTAAAATAGGAGCATGGGTTTTTTTCTCAACCTCTTCAAGAGATGCAATGGTATTGTGCATGAGATACCTGATTGCAATCATTATTAAACCCAACATAAGACCTATCACCAGTCCGGCAAGTTTTACCGCAAGTTCATTTGGCGAAATAGGATTAGGATCGCTTCGTGCCGGTTCAAGAACCACATAGTCTGAAACAATACCAGCACCAGCAATTAAATAGTTAGATTTTTGATCAAATAAATTATTCACGAAATCGTTCCTTATGGCTGCCATTTTTGCAAGCCTGTCATATTTGCTTTGCAGGCTTGGCATGCGCATGATATCGTCAAGAAACTTCTGATATTCCTGTCGAAGGATTGAAAATTCCTCCTGCACTGCAGAAAGGGCGTTATCTATGTTTTTATTCAGTCGTATTTTAGAATCTTCAATTTGCCGGTCAATGAGGCGTATTGCCGGATGTTGAGGTGTGGCATCAAGCATTAAAGTATTTCGTTGTTGCTGTAGTTCATTGATACGATTGACATCTGCATCGAAGTTGACTGTTGTGGATTTGAATTTTATAGCAGGAAGATTTGCATATTCCTTGTTAACAATAAGTAACTGCTTTAAAGTTTTCATGAGCATAACATCATACTCAAAATCTCTGAACTTAGTTTGATAGTCTCCGGTTTTATCGGATAATTTACTCAGGTATGAATCACCATGTTCAAGGTATCCATCACGTATTCTTTGAGCAGTAATTGAATCTTGAAACCGGTCGAATTGTGCGCCAAAAGTATCAATCTGGCTATCAATAAATTTCAGAATGTTTTGATAGCTTTCGCTTTTCAGTTCAACGTCATATTTTACAAACTGGTCGCAAGCCATGGCGATTATGTCCCTGGCTTTGTCGGCGTTACGGTCTTTGTAACCTATCGAAATAAGCTTGGTAGAGGGGTCGAGTGGCTGAACATCCATTTTGTCGGCTATTTCGTCAACTAAATCCCCTTTATCAAGAAATTTGAAATAGTAAATATCTCCCTGGCTTTCGTCTTTATTTACCTGCTTTTTTGTCCTTATTTTAATGGAAAAGAATGGATTGGAAAACAGTGCGCCGGTATCAATTTTCTCATCATAATCATGGCCGTCCATGCTAAAACTAACATATAGCTTTCCCCCGTCCAGCACTTTTACATAGATGGGGATATTCGCGATGGCCGGACTCATTGAGTCCTTTTCCACTATAAAAGGGGAAGCCATATAAAGCTCTGTAGCCACAAGTTTGGTCTTGCCTTCTCGGTAATAACCAATTTCTAATGGCAGGTTTCTAACTATCCGCTCAGCAAACAGACTGGATTTTATAAGCTGAACTTCGCGGTTTATGTCGTTGGGGTCTGTATTTTGAAGCGATGTTTTGACATTTAATAGTTGGGCTGTCTTTTGCTGCTTAAGGATGAGTGTTGTGGTTGCCTGATAAATACGCGGAGTATAGCGAAGGTAAATAACCGAAAGCGATACTGATATAATAATGATGAGAATTAACCATATTACGGATTTATTTATTATATATAGCAGCAATCCAAGGCTAAAATCATCTGCCGGACTTAGTGCTGGTGATGGCTGCTCGGTTGAGAGCGGGCTATTTTCCATAGGTTTCGGCTAAAATTATAAGTGTTGTTATTGTTGAAATAACTCCTAAATAAGGACTTATTTCGGTTAATACCTGGGCGGCAACGCTGGCTCTTTTCTCTTCAATGTAAATAATGTCGTTGGATTGAACGATTAAATCGGCTTTTCTTATACCCTCCATGGTTGAAAGGTCAATCAAAATTACCTGCGGATTTTTCAAATCGCCGCGTATTACTTTAACTTTATAGGCTTTTGAATTTCCAGACATACCACCTGACTTTGCAATTACCTCTAACAAATTGGTAGGCCCCGTATTTAAACTAATTACCCCCCCGGTTGAGCCTTTAAACACCAATGCCCTGCGGTTTTCAACCTTGGCAATTACAAATGGGTCTACAAAAAGACCTGAAAATTTATCTGCCAATATTCTATTCAGCTCCTTTTCGGTATATCCCTTAACAAATAATTCTCCCATCACAGGAAGTCGGACAAATCCTTCATTATCCACATAATAGGTTCCCCCTGCATTTTGAACGTTGAAATTATTTATTTGCCCCCCTACCATATCAATCAATTTGAACCCATCTCTGGAATAAATTCGCAAACTTATTTCGTCGCCCGGTTCAATAACGTATTGGTCAATCTGCTTTTGAGCAAGCTCAAAATACTGATACTGTTTTTGTTGAAACATAAGGTCGGGGTAAAGAACCCGACACGAAGGCATTGAAATAAGCAACGTCGCTATCAAAAATATTCCTAAGACTTGTTTCATGTACTTTATAGGCTACAAACCTATGAAAAAAAAGGAGGGCATTTACTTTTTACCTCTTAATTTGCTTTAAGTAACGAATAATAAAGTGTAGCCATATCGCTACACAGCCTACGATAGCCAAATTTATTACGGACAAAATCGGCACCATTTTGGGAGAGTGCGCATCGCAATTTTTCATTTTCAATAAGTTTCAAAAGGTTCTCTGCCAAAGCCTGTTCGTCATTAATAGGCGAAAGCAATGCGGTTTGGTTTTTAACAACAATATCCTCAATGCCTCCGACAGAAGTTGAAACGATAGGTTTTCCCGAAGCCTGAGCCTCAATAAGACTTACAGGGGTGCCCTCATTATTTGAAGTTAAAACTATAACATCCATTCCAGCGTTTGATACGTCGATATCTTTTATCCAACTGGTAAAAGTGAGGATGTTTTTTTCAACGGAAGGTCCCTGGTCATACGATAGCCCAAGATTTGTTGCTAATAATTCAATATTGCCCCGTTCCTCCCCATCACCGATAATGAACGCCCTAACCTTTTTGCTCGTTTTTAAAGATACAATTTTCAGGGCTTTTAAAAAAAGTGAATGGTTTTTAATAGGTACTAATCTACCAACAATACCAATCGCAATTTCATCATCCTCAATGTTATACTGTTTCCTGAACTTCCGTCTCTTTTCATCCTGGTCCTGGCCAAACTTTTCAAGGTCAAAACCCAGGGGCACAATTTCAAATTTATCACTCGGGGCAACTTTATAAATATTACTTAACTCGTTCTTTTGAGCCTCGCTTAATGTAATAATTTTGGTTGTCTTTTTTGCCAGGTACCGCTCAATTTCAAGAAAAACCCTGGTTTTTGCAGGATTGAAATATGAATGAAATACATGTCCGTGAAAAGTATGGACAATAACCGGCACACCCTCATGGGCAGCAGCCAGCCGGCCCACAGCTCCTGCCTTGGCAGCGTGTGTATGAACTATATCGGGTTTGAATTTTCTGATTATATCCCGCAGTTTGTAGTACGACTTATAGTCACGAAATGGATTCAGCTCTCTATACATTTCAGGAATGTAAACCGGATGCAGATCGAGGCTTTTAACTATGAACTCAGAACTCTCTTCACTTTCCGCTTTCATTCCCGAAACCAACATGGTTTCAAAGCCGGGCTCAAGAAACTTGCTTAAATACGCCGCATTAAATGTGGGGCCTCCCAAATTTAGCCGGTTAATAATTCTTAATATCTTAGGCATTGGGCAACATGTGTTTTTTATACCAGTATTGAAAAACCACTAAACTCCAAACCGTCGCGTGCGCATCGCCGGGGTTTCGGGAAAACAATTTCTTTAGTAAAAATTCCACTGATGGCCAATTAAAAATGTTTTGCTGCTCGATAAAATTGCGTTCCAGCAGATCGTTCTCTATTAAATTGCGAAGCCCCGTTTTCATCCATCTTAAAAGAGGAACCTCGAAACCGTGCTTTGGTCGTTCGAATATCTGGCCAGGTAACTCATTCCGGAAGGCGTCTTTCAAAATTCTTTTGGTAACATTTCCTGAAATTTTATACTCTACCGGAAGAGAAAAGGCAAAGTCAACAACATTCACATCCAGTAACGGAACTCTTACCTCAAGGCTATTGGCCATACTCATTAAATCTACTTTGGTTAGCATATCTCCGGCCAAAACCAGGTTAACATCAGCAAACAGAACATCATTCAGATCCCCTTGTCCGGTAATCATGTTCAAAAAATACTGCCTGGTCGACTCTGCCTCTTTTAAGGAAATTACAGGCATGTTTTTTAGTAAGCCTAGGGCTGTCTTTTCGCCGGTTAATATGCACCACCTCCAATATCTCTCTGACTCACTAAGTTTCAGACCTTCACCATAGCGTTCCATCTGACGAAAAAAGTTTGTGCCTTTGCCTTGTCTCGATTTAGGAAGCAGTTTTAAAATTGGCAAACCCGTTCTCAGTAATAGGCTAATGGCACTCGCCTTTCTGGCCTTGAGTTCTGCTTTATGTTTATTGTATCCCGCAAATAACTCGTCACCACCGTCGCCGGATAGTGATACGGTAACCTTTTGCCTGGTTTTCTGACTCAAAAGAAAAACCGCAATGGCAGATGAATCAGCGAAAGGCTCGTCAATATAATCAAGTACCGAAAAAATATTGTCAAACATTTCATCTGTTGTAACCGAAAAAACAGTGTGATTGGTTTTAAGCCTGTCAGCCACCAGATTGGCATAGCTCGTTTCGTCAAAGTAGGGGTCGTCTTTATAGCCGAGTGAGAACGTATTTAACTGGGGGAGGTGTTTCACTGCACAGGCACTGACAATTGAGGAATCAACCCCTCCACTTAAAAAAGTTCCCAGCGGAACATCGGAAACCAGGCGCCGTTGAACAGCCTCCTCCACCAGCTGCCGAAGTTGGTTTTTAGCTACCTGGTAGTCAAGAGCTGCACCATTAATCCTTGTTCCTGGCGTAAAGGGAATTGAATAATATCTCTCAAATGTTAACCCGCCGGCATTGTCAATCAATGCCCAGTGCCCAGGTTTAAGCTTTTGAATTTTTTTCAATATGGACCCCGGCACATAATTAAGCTGCAGATACAAGCTGAGCGAGCTGTAATCCAATTCTTTTTTAAAAGGAAATTTCAAAAGCGCTTTTAATTCAGATGCAAAAAGGATGATATTCTCATCACGATAAATATGCAGTGGTTTGATACCATACCGGTCGCGCGCAAGAAAAATTTCCCCTTTTTGATGATCAAAAATCGCGAAAGCGAAAAACCCATTTAAATGCTGAAGGCATTCCTTTCCCATCCTGATATACAAATTCAACAACACTTCCGTATCTGAGCCTGAGGATAAGTGAATGTCACCTAAAAAAATTTGATGAAGTTCGCGAAAGTTAAATATCTCTCCATTGAAAATGATTGTAAAATTGCCGCATTCGCTACGCATAGGCTGGTTTCCAGCGGATGAAACATCAATAATAGAAAGCCTGGCATGGCCAAATCCGACATGAGGCGAAAGCGTTACAATTTTTTGAGTGTCGGGGCCGCGCTTCGAAAGTGTACTTATAGCATCAGATAAAAAGATATCATATTGATGTTCAGTAATTTTCGAAAAATAGCCAGCTATTCCACACATACCACTTCCTTGGTTCTAACTTTAGGGCAAAGATGAAATAATCCTTTAACTTCGTTCGGCTATATGACCATTTTCGACGTTTTCCTTATTCCTCTCTACTTGGGCATTTTTTATTTTATTGCTCAACGAATAGTAAGAAGAAACTTCCACGACCCGGTTTACAGAACTTATTACATTAAAGGGCTTAACTATAAATTTTTTGGAACCATTTCGTTTGCGATGATATATCTTTATTACTATAAAGGTGGTGATACCCTTGCCTATTACGAGGCGGCCCGGCCCATGCTTAGACTGCTTATTACTGACCCGCTGTGGTACTTTAAATTTATTACGGGTTTTTATAACCATTACCCCGAAGCGCTATGGGCCGATGTACGAGAAGATGCTGTTTACTATCTAACCAAAGGAAGCGCTACACTTACCACTATACGAATAGCGTCTGTACTGAATCTCTTTAGTTGCAATTCGTTTGTTGTGTTATCGCTTTTTTTTGCGTTCATATGCTACCAGTTTGTATGGCGCACCTTCACTTTACTGGTTTCAGTTTATCCGGTATTGCACAAGCAACTTTCTTATGCTTTTTTGATGGTCCCGTCGGTAATATTCTGGGGCTCGGGGGTTGGCAAAGACACTATCATGCTTGGGGCGATTATGTTGTTTTTTTATTGCTACTATAATATGATCATACGGGGTAAGTTCAGGGTGTCTCATGTGATTCTTTTTTTACTTGCTTGTTACGTCACCGCGCTTATCAGGGGCTTCATCCTTTTTACCCTTATTCCGTGCGCTATGCTTATGACTGTGGTTACTTATCAGAAAAAAATCAGAAGCTCATTTTTACGTTTTCTTATTGGCCCGGTAATTTTAGCCGGGGGACTAGGAGCCTCATACCTTTTCGTGAGAAGCCTCGGAGATTCCGTTGAATCATACAAAATTGATACTTTGCAAAAAAAGGCTGAGGGGTTCAAAAGTTGGCACACATATCTTGCAAAAACCGAAGGAGGCTCCGGCTATAGCTTAGGTTCAAACGTTTCATACACTCCTGCTGGTATTTTAAAGCAGGCGCCAATTGCCATAGCGGTTTGTCTTTTTGGACCATTTGTATGGCAGATAAGAAACCCTGTAATGCTGCTTTCCGGCCTGGAAAGCCTGTTTTTATTGTATCTCATGATTAAGATTTTTTTTAACCGAAAAATTTATAAGTTGCTCGGGGTGTTATTCAATGACCCGATTATTGTTTTTTGCATTCCCTTTATTTTAATTCTGGCAATTGCTATTGGTATGACCAGTTTTAATTATGGTGCTTTGGTGCGATATCGGATACCGATTCTGCCGTTCTTTGGGCTCCTGATTATTCTCATTAATTACCATCTGGGTAAAAAGGGCGCTTAAGAAAGTATCTCGGTAAAATATTGCAGGTATTGGCGCTCCCACGCTTGTTTTGAGTATTTCTCCAAAACGGTTCTTCTACCCTCGCTTCCCATCTTCCTCCTTAGTTCTTCGTCTTCGATTAATTTCGATATGGCATTTACATATTCATCATCGGTTGTAGCCAAAAAACCATTTACTCCTGACTGAATAATTTCACTGTTAACACCTACAGGCGACATAATGGTGGGTATTTCGAGGGCCATATATTGTAATCCTTTCAAACCACATTTCCCCTTAGCCCACTCGTCATCAGGAAGTGGCATAATACCGATATCAAAGGATGAAAGATCCTTCAATTCGTCCTGTTTGCTCCAGTTTTTACTAATTACATTTAGCTCGTCATTTCTATAACCTACATCGCCAATTGCCTTTATTTTTATTTTATCACCGTACTTCTGCTTTATTTTCAGCAGCGCAGGAACGGCAAATTTAAAGTGTTGAATAGTAGTCATACTCCCGCTCCATCCAATACAGATTTTATTGTCTTCACGTGGTAACTGCAATCGTTGATACTCATTTGTATCAATGGTGGTAGGAACAACCTTTACGTTGTTGTTAAATGCCTTGGAGTAGTCTGCCAGGTAAGGATTGCCTGCAAAAATCATGTCACTCATCGCTATTATCCGCGAAGTTTTAGCAGCATCCTTGGCGAAACTGAAAAATCTGTTGGCCTCTGAAACATTCTGCATCCAGATGGAGTCGTCGAAGTCGAAAATCACCTTTGCCCTGGAGCGGGAAAATCTCTTTTCAAAATAAGTAGTCCCGGTCATAAAAGCCTCGCGCTGGATAAAGATTATATCATACCGGTCGGCGTTTGCTGCGTCTTTTAACCTTTTCATAAAGCTCCCGGCAACAATCTGAAATTTTTTAAAGGTGTTTCCCGGCGAATAAAAAACCTTGTCGTCTTCAGCATTTATGAGGTACGAGAAGTCGTAATCAAAGCCGTTCGCCTTGAGAAATTCCATATACTGCTCAAACCGGAAACGTTGCGATGGTGAACGGTCAGGCCGGTGCATGGCTATATAAAGTACTCGTTTCAAGTTATGGATATTGATGCGCTAATCTATGGAAATTAAAAAGGTACGTCTCAAGGTAAGCTTCCTCAATCTTCCAGCCAAAAAGACGGTAGCTTATCGGTAATTTCGATGTTCTCGAACCTTGAGCTTTTTTTAATCCCGGTTTTCCGGGCCCAATCAGCCATTTTTTTCAGGCCATCTAATAAAGAGGTATTGGCACTTTCGCCAAAAATCGCTTTCGCTTTCGAGTGGTCACTATAAGCATGCATTACTTCATTACGGGCTGGCAAATAACGTAATTCGCCTTTTATACCCATGGCCTCCATTACGGTGGTCGAAAGTTCTTTTACCGTATAATCCTTATCAGCTCCTACATTGATAACCTGATTTTGAGCTGCGGCTATATTTACACAGTTAGCTATTTGCGGGGCTATATCACCAATGTAGCTAAAAGCCCGTGTTTGCATGCCATCGCCAAACACCGAAAGTTGTTTGCCCTGCATCAATTGATTCATAAATATACCTACCACATTCCGGTAACGGTCGCCCAGATTTTGGTATTCTCCATATACATTATGAGGCCGGAAAACCACGTAATTCAAACCAAACATTTCGTGCGATACCCTCAATTCCATTTCAACGGCCAGTTTAGCAATACCATAAGGGTCCTCGGGTACCGGTATCATATCCTCGCGTAAAGGAGGCTCTCCAATACCGTAAACTGCTATGGAAGAAGTAAAAACAAAGCATTTAATTTTATGCTTTATAGATTCATTGATAAGGTTAACGCTGCCTATAAGATTGTTAGTGTAATTAAAACGTTTAATGAAATGGCTAAGGCCTTCGGCAGCATAAGCAGCCAAATGGTACACATAATCAAAATGATGTTCAGCAAAAAGCAGCTCAACCAGCTTTTGGTCCACTATTGAACCTTTAATAAATTTTGCTTTAGGGTTGATGTTTTCTTCAAAGCCACCACTTAAATCATCTAACACGATTACTTCGTGCCCCAATTTGATAAGTTCGTTCGTAACATGAGCACCAATAAACCCTGCGCCACCTGTAACCAATGATTTTTTTGCCATGCGCCAAAAGTAAACTTTTATAGGAAATCGAATTTTGCTTCGATGGGAAACCGGTTGCCAGTTTTTTTATTTTTAATTTGCACCTATGATTAACGTAACCAAATCGTTTTTACCCCCTATTGAAAACTATACCAAACTACTGGAGGGTATTTGGAGCAGGGCTCATTTAACCAACAACGGCCCGCTGTTAATGGAACTTGAGGAAAAGCTGAAAGATTATTTTGGCGCCCGGCATTTTATATTCATGAATAATGGCACGTCTGCAATACAGATAGCGCTAAAAGGTCTGGGCATAACCGGTGAGGTAATTACCACCCCGTTTTCATACGTCGCCACAACTTCCTCCATCGTTTGGGAAAACTGTGAACCGGTGTTTGCCGATATTGACAAACATAGTCTGACTATTGATGCCAACCTTATAGAGGCGCTGATAACACCAAGGACGACGGCCATCCTCGCCACGCATGTATATGGTATTCCCTGCAACGTAGAAGGGATTGAAAAAATAGCGAAAAAGCATGGGCTAAAGGTAATTTATGATGCGGCGCATGCTTTTGGTGTAAACTACAAAGGCAAAGCGCTGGTTAATTACGGCGATGCCTCTACCCTTAGCTTTCACGCTACCAAGCTATTTCATACAACCGAGGGAGGTGGGGTTGTTGCGAACGATGAAACCATCGCACATCGCTTTAGCTACATGCGCAATTTCGGACACAAAGGGCAGGAAGATTTTTGGGGCATTGGTATTAATGCCAAAAACTCTGAATTTCATGCGGCCATGGGTTTGTGTGTTTTGCCGTACATTGAAGAAATTATTAGAAAACGTAAAGACCTGACAGAGTTGTATGATGAGCTGTTGCTCAAAAATGACCTCCAAATTACCCGGCCTGTTATACCTGCCGGCACAGATTACAATTACGCCTATTACCCTGTTTTGTTTGAAAATGAAGGTGCTCTTTTAAGCGTTCGCGATTCGTTGAATGCAGAGTTTGTTTATCCGCGGCGTTATTTTTACCCTAGTCTTTCGTCCCTCAATTATGTAAAAAAATACGCTGTGCCGGTTAGCGAAGAAACTAGCCGTCGGGTGCTGTGCCTCCCTTTGTTTTTCGAGCTTGAGCCTGAACAGGTTAAACGTATTTGCCAGGTTATAAGCCAGGTGCTGCGTTTTAAATCATGAGCTAATTGCATAGCTTTATACCCATTAAACAAGCATGTAAATAGTTTGTAAAAACCCAGCATGGACAACCCAAAGTACTCTAAAATATTAGTGATATCCGACAACCAGTTTCTTATAAAGGAATTTCATCAACTTACCGGGGCGTATACCAACCTGAGTATTGATTATACCTGCACCAAAACAAACCAGGCACTTTTAAACGAGCCCTCCCTGCCTGTAAAAATTAAAGCCGTTGATGTAAAAACCCAGTACGAAGAAATTGCTGAGCGGTATCAACTTGTATTCTCCCTGCATTGCAAGCAATTGTTTCCGGCAGAGCTGGTAAAAAAGGTAAAGTGTATAAACGTGCACCCGGGGTATAATCCTTACAACAGGGGTTGGTTTCCACAGGTGTTTTCAATACTCAATAAACTGCCTGTGGGTGCTACCATTCATGAAATTGATGAGCAGTTAGACCATGGCGCCGTCATTGCCCAAAAACAGGTAGAGATGCACGCCTGGGATACCTCTATCGATATTTACAACCGGGTGCAATTGGCCGAGGTTGAATTGCTGAAAGAAAACCTGCCGGCAATTTTGCAGGGCACCTATAAGACCATGAAACCCGGGGAAGAGGGCAACGTAAATTTGAAAAAAGACTTTAATGCGCTATGCAAGCTTGATCTGGATAAACAAACAACCATGGGCGATGCCATAGATACTTTGCGTGCACTAACACATGGCACATACGCAAACGCTTATTTTATAGACCCCCTGACAGGTTCAAAAGTTTATGTAAAAATTTCGTTAGAAAAAGAGCAATAAAAACAGAACCGGGTGGACGTCAGTATTTGCATAATTACCTATAACCAGGATAAGTTTATAGAACGCGCTATTGATAGTGCCCTAATGCAACGGTGCAATTTTTCGTGCGAAATTATTATCAGTGATGATTGTTCAACCGATAATACCGCTTCAATAATTGCCAGGTACGCTGCTCAATATCCCGACCGGATAAAGGCTTACTATGCCGACAAAAATATTGGTATGTTACGTAACTGGGAAAAGGCCCTGAAACTTTGCACCGGAAGGTATATAGCACTTTTGGAAGGTGACGATTTTTGGAATGACCCGCTTAAGCTGCAGAAGCAATATGATATTCTCGAGGCTAAAAAAGATTGCGTGATTTCTTTTACCAATGCCACCATCCATTACGAATCGGGCGAAAATGGTTATCCGCGATACGTAGATAAGACCGGTGAGTTTTATACTACTAAGGATCTGCTCGATTATAACTTTATACCTACTTGCTCTGTGCTGATGAGAAACCATATTTCGGCCGGTTTCTTTCATCCGGCATATTTTAAAAGCCCGTTTGCCGACTGGATTATTCACCTCCTCAATTCGCGGTATGGCAAAATTCATTTTTTAAATGAATTTACCTGTACTTATCAAGTACACAGTATGGGGGTTTGGGGTGGCATAAAAAAAGAAAAGCAATTGCTCAACAAATTAAAAGCGCTCGCTTGTATTGACGAAATACTTACTGAAAATGATTTGAAAAAAGTGATTGCCGGAAACCGCAAAAAGTTACTTCAGGATATTTGCCTGTATTACCGACAGCAGAACATGTGGATGAAGTATTTAAAATACCGGCTACTATTAATTACTGCATAATGACACCCGGAGTTTCAGTTATTATATGCTGCTACAACAGCTCGAAGCGCTTAAGCGAAACGCTGACCCATCTAATGAACCAGCAGTATCGCGGCTTTGGCTTTGAAATTATCGTTGTAGACAATGCCTCTACCGATGACACCTCTGAAGTAGCCCGCAAAATTTTGAGCCCGGGAACGGCAGAATTCCAAATTGTGCAAGAACCCCAAAGCGGTTTGAGCTATGCCCGACGCAAAGGGTACTCAACTGCCAGGTTCGAATACCTGCTTTATTGTGACGATGACAACTGGCTGGCGCCAAATTATATTCAACTGGTGTTTGAATCGATGACGAACAATTTAAAGATTGGAATTTTAGGTGGATTAGGTGAGGCTGTATTCGAAATAACTGAACCGGTGTGGTTTAAAAAGTATGAAATTGACTTTGCCGTTGGCGAGCAATCCACTGCAAATGAATCTTTATCCCGGGTAGAAGAGGTTTACGGAGCAGGCTTCACTATCCGTAAAGCGTACCTGGACAAACTATTTGCCTCCGGCTTCAAAAGTATTTTATCAGACAGAAAAGGGAATCAACTGATTTCAGGTGGTGACGTAGAGCTATGTTACCTCGTCAAATACTTCGGGTATGAGGTATGGTATAACCGCGACCTGAAATTCAAACATCTTATGACCGCGCCACGTCTTAACTGGTTATATATGAAGCGGCTTTACGAGGGCAACGGTCGCACCAACGTTTACACTTTCGCATATAAGTATTTCGAAAAGCACAATAACATACCAGGCGAAAACCTTAGATTACCTTTTTGGCTGGATACCTTTATCCATAAAGTAAAATACACGGTAAACTACTTTCCGAAAGTGATGTGGAAAATGAACAAAGCAGGCGATGAAGAAGTGCTGAGGTTTATAGCCATGAAAGCCGAGGCGCGGGAAATATGGACACTTAAAGAAAAGTATTCCGAACTATACCGTACTATCTACCTTTACATAAATAAGCCCGCGTCAAACCAATAACTGTGAATATTTGCATTATTTCAAACTATAAGAAGAATGGTTATGGCGAAAGCACAAGGCCTTATTATTTGTCCATAAACCTAAAAGAGCAGGGACACCGCATATTGCATCTTTGCGAGCATGAGGGTGCAGAAGACGGTATAGAATATATAAAAGTGCAAACATCTCATTGGGAGCCATCCCGTTTTAAGCGTCTTTTAAACTATGTGCCATTGAGCTTAAGAGTTCGCGCTTTTGCACCTGATATTATTTATGTTCATCAATTCAATAATGCCCGCTGGGCCTTATCAACCAAACTACTGCCTAAAAGAAAAATGGTTTTTGATGCACACACCAGCTTCTATTTCGAACATCTGATTTTTGAGCCTGAGGATAAGGCGAAGGTTGAGCGGATAAAACAAATAGAAAATGATATTTGCACCGGGGTAGATGCCATCATATGCGCTTCGGAAGAAACAAGGCAAATTCTAAAACAAACTTACCACTTATCCGACGATAAACTATTTGTGGTTGGTAATGCCACGAATATGGCGCCGGTTACCGAAGCAGAAAATGTACCCAGGCCGGAGCATGTTCCTTTTATATGCCTTGCAACACTTCCGTTTGACGGGTTTGCGTCCAACGAACTTGCCCTTAACTACCTTTTTGAAATTGCCGAATTAGTACAAGCCCAAACGGACCGAATTAAATTTGTGGTGTTGGGCGGAGGAACAAAGCCTTCTCCCCCCACCTCCAATATTATTTATGCCGGTTACGTTCCCGATTTGCGGAAAGAAATTCTGGCCGCTGATATATGCCTGATGCCATTTCCGGATAATGCCGTTTGCGGTGGTGCCCGAAATAAATTTTGCGATTTTGTAGCGTTGGGTAAAGTAGTGGTTTCGTCTCCTGAAGGTATGCGCGGAATGCAAGTTTTAGAGGATGGTAAAAACTGCGTTGTTGCTGCTAATAAATTCGATTATGCTGAATGTATTATTCGTTTATCGCAATCAAAAGAAAAGCTACAGCAACTTGCTTCAGGAGTTTTAAAGGTAAAAGATTACTTTAACTGGAAGGACCGCGCAGCCGAGGTGAATGATGTTTTTAAGAAAATAACAAGTACCCGGTGAGGTCTTTTTTGCAGTGGTTTTTCAAGAGCCGGCATCATAAAATCAACTGTTATGATATAGTCTGACTTTGTTCCTTCCGTTCCTGTCTAAAAATTTTTATATCTTAGTGGGCCTATCAGTTATAAATGTCAGGCGAAAACAAAAATATTTCAGAGGCCTGGAGCAAAGCCCTCAGCTCCCGTAGCTTCAGAAACCAGTTCTTTTTAACACTACTGGTTTTTGCCGGCGTTTGCATGCATAATTTTCACTATTTAAGAGTTTGGCAGGCCCGGCAGGGAACACAGATTAACGATATTGTTTTAAACCAGTTGCCGCCGCATAATTTTTCGGTTGAAATATTTTTGCTGGAGTACTGCACGCTACTTACGGTCTTCTTCTTTACCATTCAACATCCCGACCGTTTTGTAAAAGGTCTGCAAATGTTTTCGCTGGTTATTATGGCACGCACCATGTCTATCTATTTCATTCCATTGGAACCGCCCCGCGATATGATACTTTTAGATGACCCCATGGCCAGTTTCTTTTTACACACTAAGGATGTAATTGTTACTAAGGACCTTTTCTTTTCGGGTCACATTTCAGCCCTGGCGTTATTGATGTTTATCTCGGTAAACAAATATGTAAAGGCCTGGACGCTGGTGGCCACTATACTTGTTGGCATTTTAATATTATTTCAACATGTTCATTATTCGCTGGATGTGGTTATTGCGCCGTTGGCTTCATACATTTCGTATAAAGTGGTATTGTTTATACATCGCGAAAGCCGGTATGGCCTTGAACTGCAGGGACAGGAATTTTAGATATCGCTATCTAAGCAGCGTAACATTTCCCTTGGCACTTTTAAGTGTCGATTCGCCTATAAACTGGTAAGAGCATTCCCACACATAAACGCCAATTTCCTGCTTCATGCCTTTGTAAGTACCATCCCAGCCAACCGTCCAATCGGTGGTTTCGTACAGCTTGTTGCCCCAACGGTCAAATACGGCTAAGTCAAGCTTAGCCAGGTTTTTATTGAGTACCCTAAACACATCGTTCTCACCATCACCATTGGGTGAAAACCCGGTAGGAATCAACAAAACAGGCTCGGTAACAGTAACAAGTAATGAGTCTGACAACTTACAGCCGCCCGGGTCGGTAACTGTAATAGTATAGCGGGTCGTGGCTCCGGGCTGCGCATTCGGGTCGGCACAATTGCTGCAACTTAAATTATTGTCCGGGGTCCAGTCAATAACCGAACCTGACTGGGCACCAATAGTAGGCGCAAATGTGGTACTCTGTCCCTCGCTGATAGTTACATCGGATCCTGCCGCCAGCTGAAATTTCTTTCGGGCCAAAGCAAAGGGGTTCGGGTTAAAATCACTCACCCCGGGTACTGTAACAGTTGAAAACCCGAGGCCCGTACCGGCGGTGGCTGGTGCTATATAATTCCATTCATTGTTTTTCCAGTGCGCTTCGTCGGTCCAGTCTCCATCGGTTGAGGCGTTGTAATACATGGTCATATCGGCTGCCGCTGCCCCGCTTCCATTATAAAGCCGGTGGTAAAAGTTAGGATTTACCAGGCACAATACGTTGTCAACCGCATTTGTGTTATAACCATCATTGGTGGCATCTCCCTTTACCAGGCAGGCTCCGAAAGTATCTGCAGTTGCTACGATTGGGGTAAACGCAACCGGTCTGAAAATAGATGGGCCATTATGATATGAAGGCGAACCCACCGGAAAAATATAAGCGCTGGTTGCATTGGTAATTTGTGAAAGGTTACCCACCCCCAGGCTGCTTACAAAACCGCTGCCCCAGGTAATTGCAGCAGGGCTTGTATTGGTAACCAGCATTTGATGCACATCGGTAGCCAGTTCAGAATTATTAAGGTTGAGTAAGCCTGAAGTAACCGCATTTATTTGCTGAAATTTTTCGGTACCCACGCTCAGGTCAAGATTATCGAAAGTAGTTACCACATTACCGGCAATGTTTTGCAGCTGTCCCCCGTTTAAATACACCCAGCTGTTATTACCAGCGTACAAACTATTGTTTACCCAGTCGCCCTGCACCTCAATGGTATCACCATTGCCCACTATAGAATCGTTGTTGGTAATATTGCCTTCAATAACTATGGTGCCTTCATTGCTTATTAAGCCCGGACCAGTACCTGGAAGTGCATTGTTTTGCAACGAGTTGGTCTTTACAATCATAAAGCCACCGTCTTTTACATAAATATCTGCACCGTTGTTGTAAAACAGGGCCTGGCCCATCAGGGCGCCATGAAAAACCAAAAAAAGCAATAGAGAATAAAACTTACGCATTACCAGGGGCTCGTGTTTATAGCGTTAAGGTAAGTTTTTTTTCGGTTTGCAGCAAATAAATTAAGCTAACAATCCCTTACTCCGCAGATACTCGGCAATTTGTACGGCGTTAGTGGCGGCACCCTTGCGCAGGTTGTCGGACACTATCCAGCAATTGAGTGTGTTGGCCTGGCTTTCGTCGCGACGAATGCGGCCTACAAAGGTTTCGTCTTTATCGTGTGCCAGTATGGGCATGGGGTATTTCAGGGCTTTAACATCGTCGTACACCACCACGCCCGGAGCATGTTCTAAAATTTGGCGCACATCGGCTACGGTGAAGTCCTTTTCAAATTCAATGTTTACGCTTTCGCTGTGTCCGCCCACCACCGGTACGCGCACCGTAGTTGCAGTAAGCCTGATGGAATCATCGCCCATTATTTTACGGGTTTCGTTTACCATCTTCATTTCTTCTTTGGTGTAATCATTTTCCAAAAAAACATCAATGTGGGGCAGCAGGTTCAGGTCAATCTGGTAGGCATACGCCATGTTTCCGGCCACACCGTTTCTTTCGTTCATTAACTGGTCGACAGCCTTTTTACCGGTACCGGTTACACTTTGGTAAGTCGAAACTACCACTCGTTTAATTTTGTATTTGTCGTGCAAAGGCTTTAGCACCACCACCATTTGTATAGTCGAGCAATTAGGGTTGGCTATAATTTTGTCGTTTTTGCTGAGGATGTGTGCATTCACTTCGGGTACCACTAACGGTATATTCGGTTCCATGCGCCATGCGCTTGAGTTATCAATGACCACGGTACCTGCCTCAGCAAATTTGGGCGCCCATTCTTTTGAAGTGGAACCACCGGCCGAGAAAATGGCTACCGCTGGTTTTTTAGAGATAGCATCGGCCATGCTGATTACTTCAAATTCTTTATCCTTAAACTTTATTTTTTTGCCTACTGATTTTTCTGACGCCACCGGGTACAACTCCGTAACCGGAAAATTCCTTTCAGCTAATACCTGTAACATTTTGGTTCCTACCAGTCCGGTAGCACCTACAACTGCAACTTTCATGATTGTTTTAATTTTAGGAGGGCAAAAATAAGGTTATACTAAAGGCGAAAGGTCAATTATTGCAAAAAAATTATCGGTTGCTTACCCCGGGTTATTTTCGTTCGGTTTCTGTAGCGCTTCTCTTAATTTAAACAACAGTACACCTGCTAAAATTACACCCAGCGCGCCCGCAATGTATTTGGTATTAGCCGAGCAAAAAATAAACAGCCACACGACAATACCCAATAGCGGAGGCAAGGGATAGAGCCACATGTGGTACGGAAAGGCTTCCGTCTTTCGCTTCTCGCGGTACAAAATAAGGCCTATACTTTGACCTATAAACTGAACCAATATCCGCATAACAATAATGGCGGTTATTACTTCCGACATTCTTAAAAGCAGGCTGAAAAAAAACGCGGCACCACCCAAAAACAGCAGCGACACATAGGGAAAGTTTTTAGTTGGATGCAGTTTGCCAAATACCGAAAAGAAATTGCCATCTACCGCCGCAGCATAGGGCACGCGTGAGTAGCCCAGCATAACCGCAAACAGCGATGATGTGGCAATAAATAAAATAAGACCGGTGGCTATCAGGGCAGCGGTATGGCCATACAGGCGCTCGAAAAAGAGGCTGACAATGAACTTCGATTCGCCGGCTTCCTGCCATGGTATAACACCCAGTAATGCTACCTGCATAAGCAAATACAGCACTGCAATAATTGCAATAGAGATAAAAATGCTTCGCGGTATGTTTTTTTCGGGTTCTTTAATTTCGCCGCCCAAATGGCAAACGTTGTAATAGCCTAAATACGAGTAAACGGTTTTGGTGCTGGCCTGCCCAAGGCCCAGAAAAAAAGCAGGCGTAAGGTCGAATGCATTTGGGGGATAAGTGAAAGCAAGTGTGGGGTGGAAATGGGAAAAGCCGCTTACTATCAACCATATAATTGTGCCCGCAACAACAATGCCCATGAAAACCGAAATTTTGCCGATATCAGTAATTTTACGGTAGAGTAAAATGGTGATAAGAATGACTAAGCCACCGGAAATTGCTTTTTGCTGCCACGGCAACAGCGAGGGTATGATGTAGAGCAGGTATTGTGAAAACCCAATAGCGCCCGAGGCCGCCACAAGCGGTGCCTGGATGATGGTTTGCCACACATACAAAAACGACATGAGGCGGCCCATACCCTGCCTGCCGTACAAGTTTTGCAAAAAGGCATAGCTACCCCCGGCTTCGGGCCATTTAGCGCCTAGCTCGCTCCAAACAAAGCCATCGGAAAAGGCGAGAATGGCGCCCAGCACCCAGGCAATGATACATTGTGGACCGTGCATTGCCCCAATAATAAACGGTATAACAATAAACGGGCCAATGCCCACCATATCAATGGTGTTAATGGCTACAGCCTGCGTTAATCCTAAACCGCGCTCTAATTTGCTCACCTATTGAAAACCAATTTTATGATTTGTTTGTTAAGATAGCTACTTTGCAATTTAGATAAATTCGCTTTATGGAACATATTAAACGATTTGTAACTATTTTACCGCTGGTCTTCCTTGGCTTCATTTTTACCCCCGTCGCAGCGCAACAAACCGGGCCAAAAGTGTTGGTAGTGGTAGCGCATCCCGATGACGAAACGGCAGCCGCGGCCACTATTTATAAAATTACCCATGAGCTTAACGGGGTAGTTGACCAGTGCGTAATTACCAATGGCGAGGGTGGGTATAAATACTCCACTTTAGCTGAGTCGTACTATGGGCTTGAATTAACTGATGAGGCGGTGGGCCGTGCTAACCTTCCACGCATACGTAAACAGGAATTGATGAATGCCGGGAAAATTATTGGCACACATAATATTTTCTTCCTCGACCAAAAAGATGCGCACTACGGTTTAGATGAGCACGAGCCTTTAGATACCAGTTGGAACGTGGCCTGGGTAAGTACCAGGTTGAATGAAATACTGCGTCAAAACAATTATGACTACGTTTTTTGCCTGCTTCCAACACCCGGTACGCACGGCGGACATAAAGCGGCAAGTTTGCTTGCCTTACGTGCGGTGCAGGCAATGCCGGTAAACTCAAGGCCAATTGTGCTGGGCTTAACAGCCGCTGCAAAAAAGGATACTACCGGCGTTTCCTTTGAGCAATTAAAGGATTATAAGGAAACCAAAGTGGTGGGGCATACACCCATGTTTACTTTTAATAAAAGTACTCCGTTTGGTTACAAAAACCAGCTCACTTATCAAATTATCGTTAACTGGGAAATTGCCGAGCACAAATCGCAGGGCACCATGCAGCTGGCCATGAACGGAAGCGATTATGAAAACTTCTGGTATTTCGCCCTCAACCCGTCAGAAGGCATTGCAAAATGCAAAGCGCTTTTCCAGCAACTGCAAAATATACCCTATAAAACCAAAGTGTATTAAAACTGCAACTGGAACGCCAGCCGTACGCCAAAGTTGCCATACCTAAAGCTAAACCGGCTACCGCGCGGGTCGAGGTGGGTAACACGCCAAACAGCATCAACTCTGAAAAACCGAAGTATGTTCTCTACTCCGGCGTTTACTTCCACCAGGGGAACTTTATCGGCTGTTTGCAGTTGTATTAAACCGTTGTCGCTGGCATTTTGCAGCAGGTCGGCATAGTTACCGGCTAAGTTGGCTTTGGTTAAATCGCCCCACCACATACGCATGCCGTAAACTTCGCGCAATTTCAACTTTTTAATGCCGGGTATTTGATTAAACAATAACCCCTCAAGGTGGTGGTCTAAAAAAATCTTCACATACCGGTCGGCCACAAACTCGTACCGGTGTATGGTATTAAAGCCGGTCCAGGCATTTATATAGGTTTCCGACGCATCGGCAGTTTGCAAAAACAAAAATGGCAGGTCGCCAAAAATTTTACCTACATCCACATTCCAGTGCAGCTTGCCCAAAAGCCCCAGTAAGCGGGTGTCCTCCATGGTAAAATCGAGGCGCTGGTAGCTAAATTGACCACCCATTACCCGCTTAATTCCAAAGCCGTATTGCAAGGTCACTACAGGGAACTTACTGCCCAGGCTGGTACGCCAAAAATCACCGGTCAGAAATCTTTCCTGCCAGGCAAACCGCTGGGTAATACTTATTTCACTTACAGTAGCACTGGTAATGTTGGTGCCCGGATTAACTGCATCCGCACCGGTTAGGTAGCTGAAATTAAAGGGAGTAAGCGGCCTCAGACTCCGGTTCACAAACTGAGGAATAATGGTATAGCCAAATTTAAATTCGTGCGAATAGGAGGCCTTAAACTCACGGGTGCTGATTAATTTTAGTGGAATATACCCCTCACCTAATTCATACCGTCGCAATCCGTAAGTGCTAAACAAGTCGGGCAGGCCGTTGTAGAGATTAAGATTGGTGGAGGTGGTGAGGTCATTAAAGTAAGATACGATAAGTAAACGGCGGGGGTCTTTCCTTATCAGGGCGCGTAAATCCATACCATACTTTACCCTTTTGTCGCTAAATCCATAAGCTACATATCCACCCAGCCGCACCGTTTTACTAAATGCCGGGCTGGTGCGCATACCGTATTTAATCCGCCAGCCCTCGGAGTTGTTGACACCTACAAAAGTGCGCACATCGCCAATTGAAATGGGACCAAAGTCTGTATAACCCAGCACAACGGTTTGAATAAGGTTAACGTAGTTTTTGATAACCGGCATGTTACTCAGCGTATCAATCATATCATAAATCTGGTGTTCGCTTACTGATAAGCTATCATGGCGTATTTTATCCCAGTAAGCCTCACTTCTGTAATTGGCGGAATCGCCGATAATGACATCCTGAGAATTATTTTTAAAAAGACTATCGACCACCGAGGTATGCTCGTTAATAACAAAATTTTTGTACGAGGCGGTTTTTCGCGCCACAAGGCCCGGCGCCTTGTCCGGTTTGACAAAATGAATCGCAATTTGCTCCTTTCTCAACATCCATACAGAATCCTTTACCGGAACGAACTCATCATACAAACTAATGCTTTTGACCAGGTTCACATCCTCACCTGTTCTCATGCGCATGCTTATTTGTTTAATGGCAAAAACCGAGTCCGCAATCCACATGTCCCCTTCCAACAATAAGTCTTTACGCCTTATTTTGGGCATAAAGCGGATTTTATAACATTTAAAGTGGTTAATGTACTGGCTATCGACCAGGTAAAAAGTATATGAGGATAATCCGAGAGACGAGGCCGGAGAAACAAACTGCCGGGAAAGAATTTCAATGTAATCATTATATATATTAACATTTGTATATGTATTGCCCAAAAACTGTGAAACGTTAACATCATTCACCCCTGAAACCCTGGAAGCCTTAATGATTTCTCGGAGCGCGGGGACCGGTGAGCGCGAATAATGAAAATCGCTTACTGTTTCAGTTAAGAAGAAAGGCAAAAAGGGCCGCATTTCCGAAAAGCTGTCGATGTTATTGAAAACGAATTTGAACGGCTTGAAAATTTTCCGGTTCTGAAAGCGGTCGTTCAGATCTTCCAGTTCGACCTGGATTTTAGTGTAGGCTTCAAACCGGTATGAGTTTAATTTTTGCCGGTCGTGCGATTTTTTTAGCAGCACCACTTTGTTGACTATACCGAGTGCACGGGTTTCGCCATGGGCAATAGCCGCAAGCTGTCTTTTAGAATAATTTGCCCTGTTTAATTCAAAGTCAAGCACCTGCTTTTGACTGCTTTTGCGCACTCGTAAGGCCTCCGACTGATATCCGATACAGCCTGCTACTAAAGAATCGGCCGTCTTCCTGATTTCTAAAGTAAAATAGCCATCGAAATCAGTCGGTGTGCCATGTGGAGCACCCTTAAAGGCGAGGTTAGCAAAAGGAATGCCTTCGTGGGTTTCTTTATCAGTAACTCTTCCCGTTACAATAACAGTTTGAGCAAGTATGGTGACCTGGGAGGAGATGAGCACCGATAAAATCAATAAAACCCGCGTCATAACTTTGGCCGTGGCCACAGGAAACTCAAACTCAGTTAAATAAAACACTTGAAGACAACCATCGTAACGGCCTAAATCCTATTTTCGATTTCAACTAAGATAGCATAATATGAGCGAAATAAAAATAATCTCTTATAATGTCAATGGAATCCGGTCGGCAATCAGCAAAGGATTTGTTGACTGGCTGAAAAAAGCCGCGCCCGACGTAATATGCCTTCAGGAGATGAAGGTGCACAAAGATGATTTTGACCCAAAACCTTTTGAAGCCCTGGGTTACCACTGCTACATGTTTGATGCCGCTAAAAAAGGATACAGCGGGGTGGGTATTTTTACCAAGATAAAACCTGACCATGTTGAAGTTGGCATGGGATTAAAGCAATATGACGATGAGGGCAGGATGCTGAGAATTGATATTGGCGACTTAAGTATTTTAAGCGTTTATTTCCCCAGCGGCACTACCGGTGATGAAAGACAGGCAGTGAAAATGAAATTTCTGGACGATGTTTATGACTACCTGCACAAGCTGGCCAAAACAAGAAAAAAGCTGGTGATAACCGGCGATTACAATATCGCCAATAAGGCCATTGACATACATAATCCCGTTGCCAATAAAGATACTTCGGGTTTTAAACCTGAAGAGCGTGAGTGGATGGATAAATACCTGGCCTCAGGTTTTATTGATACTTTCCGCTACTTCAATCAACAGCCTCATCAATACTCATGGTGGAGTTTCAGGGCAAATGCCCGGGCCAATAACAAAGGCTGGCGTATTGACTACATAGCCGTAACTAAAAACCTGGAAAAGAACCTGGTGGAAGCATCCATCATGATGGATGTAGCTCATAGTGACCATGCACCGGTATATTGCAAGCTCAAAATTTAACACCACGATGCTAACCCGTCTTTAACGCACGGAAATAGAATCTTTGTGGAAAAATGTTATTTGCGTATCTTTAGCAAAAGATGCTTCGTTTAACAAATCTGTATATCCGAAGAGTTCGCGTGTATGATGAAAGTGCTGATCCTCCCGTTTTTTCTTAGCTGCTATTTTCTTGCCCCTCAGGCAGGCAATCAAAAGAAGGCTGATAAGCTGAAACAGCACTGCGATGATTTAAGGGTTTTTGCAGAAAACCAAAACTGTTCAACCGGTCTGGGTGTTCTGATTGATATGAGCATTCCCTCGCGCAAAAACAGATTTTTCCTTGTCAACCTTCAAAATGATTCGGTATTAGTTGCCGGGGTTTGCGCCCATGGACAAGGAAACGATGTAAACCGCGAAGAGGTGATTTTTTCCAACACCCCCGGCAGCTATTGCACTTCGGAGGGCCGGTATAAGTTAGGTGGCAAGTTTGAGGGTGATTACGGTACCGGTTACCGCTTATACGGATTGGATTCTACCAACAGCAACGCATTTAAGCGTGATATCGTTTTCCATTCATACTACAAGGTGGCCGATGCAGAAAACGCCAGCATGGTTTGCCGGAGTAACGGCTGCCCAATGGTATCTCCCTCCGTTTTTAAAGCAGCTGAAAAGCTGATAGACGGTGAGGGCAAGCCGGTGCTGATGTGGATTTACAAATAATTACGTTTATCCATTTGTAAAACGCTTCCCGGTTTCCGAATTCATTCCCGTATCAGGAACGGACGTATTTGAAGTTATTTACTACTTTGGCCATGTTTGGGTAACATGAAAACAAAATTTAAAACCATTGCCGGAATCCTGTTGCGGGTGTTACTGCTCGTGGTGGTAGTAGAAACCATTTTCTACTTCATGACCCCGCCTCAGTTTAAGGATATTGGTTACTTAATAAACTTTAAACAGGTACACAAGCCGGTAGCCGAGCCCGGGTTTGGATTTGATGAGATTGATCCGTTGCTTGGATATGAGAAGACCCCGGCCACATTAGCCGCTCACGGCTTTAAGCTGGAATCAAACTGTATTTTGCTTACTACTACCGAAGACACCGCAGGCTGTTACAATATTTTAATAACCGGTGGGTCGACATCAGACATTACGCTTTATCCCAATAACTGGCCCGTGGAATTTTGTGCCCTGCTAAAACAACGGGGCATCAAGGCAAAGCTATACTGCGCAGGGGTTGGCGGTTACAGTTCGGGCCAGGAACTGCTAAAGCTGATGAGGGATGGTTTGGACACCGGCCCATGGCTTCACATATCTTATTCGGGGGCTAATGAGTTTTTTGATGCCTCCTACGTGTCCATATTTGAGCAGGGGTTTTATGAAACTGAATTTGAAAAAGGGCCTTCATCCTGGCTGCTACCTAATACAGTTATGTTTATGCGTGATATGTTCCGCGTGAACCATCCGGGGCTGCGATTACGGCCTAATGTGGTTATGCCAAGTGCAGAATTCTGGAAAAAGAACATGCGCCTGATGCATGGAATAGCTGTAGAAAACAAATACCGGTTTATTGGCTTTTTGCAACCGGTTTTAGGCAGTGGAAAGTTTGACCAACCGATGCCGGGTCATGAAGATGCCGTGGCCCGGTACAAGCAGGGATATCCTGCACTGCGCCAGGCGTGCAAAGCGGAATACCTGATAGATTTATCGGCGGCATTCGATACGTGTAAAGGAAATGTGTTTATGGATAATTGCCACATTCACGACGCTTTTCAACAGGTGGTTGCAACCAATATTTTATGGGCGCTGGAAGAAAAAGGTGTTTTTGAAAAATAAAATTATTGACCGGGTTAAGTGTCAATTTTAAAGCCTGTTATGGTTGAAGTAATTATATTAGCCGACACAAAAAAATTATGAAACTACAATTCAGACATGTGATGATGGTCGGGTTTTTGACCATGGCGCTTATAGGAAGTATATCTGCACAAAAAATCAATTTTGAACCCGGTGACACCATCAACTGGGACAGCGTAATGGTAAGAAGCAAAGTACTGAACCGCCTGCTTTTTATTTACGCCTATTCAGATTCATCGCCCATTTGCAAGCTGATGGAAAAGAAAAGCCTGAACGACATGGCGCTGACCGAACACCTGAACGTTGCCTTTGTAAACCTGCGGTTAAATATGGATAGTGCCAGCAGCCTTAAACTGGCCAGCAAATTCAAAATCAACTGTGTACCTTCCTATATCTTTGTTGACCGTGACGGAAACACCGTTATTCAAAAAGGTTCGGGATTTTATACCGGGAAAGATTTGCTGGCGTTAAGCAACTCGGTGGCCGATCCTCATAAAAACACCTTTTTCTCCTATGAAAGTGAGTTTAACACCCCCCACCCAAGTGCTACTATTACGCTCAAGTACCTCAAAGCCCTTTCTGACGCCTGTATGCCCACAAATGATTTGGCTGTTAAGTTCCTGACTTCGAAAAAAGATACCGACAACCTGTTACCCGAACACTGGGAGATTTTGAGAAAATATGTCACTGATATTGAATCGGTGCCCTTTAAATACCTGGTAAGCCGGCGCACAAGTTTTATTGCCAAATACAGCCGCGATGAGGTAGATACAAAAATATTCGACACCTATCTGAGTCGCGGACTTGATTTGATATTTAAAGAAAAGGCGGATAAAACTAAATACACGGCATTTAAGACCGCCGTTGTTGGAGTGGTTTTCGACCGGAACAAAGAACTGGGTCAAACACTGGATTGGTATTATGCTGACGCAACGGGTAACTGGAAGGACTTCTACAATATCAGCAAAGACATGGTAAAAAAATACAAGCGCGATGATGCTGTATTTTTAAATGATGCCAGCGCCCGGCTTTTGGATTATAAGAAGAACTCCAAAATGCTTTCCGATATGTTACAATGGTCGAAAAAATCAACTGAGCTAAAGCCCGGTTGGCAAAACCAGGATACCTACGCCAAAATTCTGTTTAAAACAGGCGATAAGCAAAAAGCCCTTGAAAATATCAATAAGGCCATTCAAATAGCCACAACTGCTGAGGTTGATACTATTCCACTGGTAAAAACACGCGACTTATTTAATCAGCCCGGCAAGTAACTTAAATGGTTCTCAAGTCCATGCAGGATAGAGGAAACCGTTACCAGGGTGCCACTTTTACAAATTTACCGCTCGTGATTAATTCGCCGTTTTGTTGAACCATGAGTATGTAGATGCCATTGCTGAGCTTGTTCACCGGAATTTCATTTTTGCCTGTGCCGCGTAAAGGAGTGTTAATCAGTTGCCTGCCGCTTAAATCATAAATAACTAAAGAAAAAATGTGCTGATTATCGGGCGTTAAGGCATTCAAACTTAAATAACCGCTTACCGGGTTGCTGTATTGCCACTGCATATTTGAACCAGTTACCACCGGCACCGCGGCGGTTGTTGTGCTACCCGTATCAATGGCCAATTGCATAGTAATTGGCAAATGTTCGCTCATGTAATACAGGGCATTTAAAACACTATTGGGCACCGAAGTATTGGCAGGCGCTGCTATCAGCGATTTGTTTACATGTTGACCATCCTGTCCTGTTACTGAAAACGAATTGGGCACATAAGTTACAGAACCATAACCCGTCATAATTGAATCAGTACACAAAAAATGATCGAACCAGTCGTCAAGGCCACCGGTGGCACCGCAATCGCCCGGATCGCTGGTGCGTGTACTTTGCGTAAGTACATGAGCAAAGTTTGACGGGTCGGCATCCCAGTTACCAGGTTGATTGTCCACATCAAAAAACCTGGTGTTGGCATTACCCGAATTAATCATTTGCTGGTAACAACTTTCTGAAGAAGACTGGGTATTAAAGTCGCCCATAAAAATATAATTACCCGGATGCGTAATATGAGTGTTCAGCCATTGCATGGCTCCCTGCATTTCCATGGTCCGTTCGGCGGCGCTGCCCGAACCAGACTCCAGGTGTACCAAAATAACAGAAAGAAAAACGGTATCATGGCTTATAGATAATTCCGGACTCTTGTAATAAAGGGTATGCAGGTTAATGTCGCTTATATTACTATCGGCCGAATAAATAGTTGTGGTGCTTATCCAGCCAAATTTTTCTGTGTTATAATAAAGCATATTCTCTTTGCTGTATCCCGAAACATTCGTGTAAGGTGTGTGACCGTAGCATCGGTTACAAACAGAATCAAGCACTTTATCAATAATCGTATCGCTGGTAAATGATGCGGGCGTGGCATCCATTTTTTCCAGGCCAAGAATGTCAGGCTTTGAATATTGAAGTATCGTGCGCAACCAGGCGTGTTTGTTGGAAGTTATAAGTGCAGGGCAACTTTCGGTAGCCGGAAATCCATAGTTTAATACATTATAGCTCATTATCTTTGCCGTGTCGCAGGTCGGATGTGCACTGGCGGCCAAAACCATAAAAGGAATGCTTAAGAAGAGAATGTAGCGCATGGATTTTATTTGGGCGGTGGCAAATATATAAAGAACCATTTGGCATGGAGTGAAGGCTTTATTACATAAAATATTGATTATCAGCATGACAAAAATTATTTGGAATTATTCTAAAGAAGCAATTTATTTGCGGCACTATTTAGAATCAATCTAAACAAGCAAAGCGGGCTCATGAACAAACTTTTCTCTCTGGTATTTTTCACCATACTGTTGTTTCAAATAACCTTAGGGCAAACACTAAGCGGCATTGTGGCCGACTCGTTGCACCAGCCAATAGCAGGCGCCATTGTTTACATTCCCGAACTTAAACTAGGCGCTACTACCGACCTTAAGGGCAACTATAAAATAAGCCCCGTATCGAAAGGCAGCTACGAGGTAGAAGTAACCATGTTTGGTTTCGCACCACTTATTAAGCAGGTAACTATAAAAGACGATGTAACCCTCAGCTTTAACATGCAGGTTTCTACTTCAACCTTAAACGAAGTGGTGATTACTGCGCTGGGCAACATTACCAGTACACAGCGCTCACCGGTACCGGTTACCGTGGTTAGCCATGAAATGATGATGCAACAGAGCTCGAGCAACGCCGTGGATGCCATTGCCAGCCAACCGGGTATTACTGAAATTACCGAGGGACCGGGCATTTCTAAACCCGAAATAAACGGTTTGGGTTACAACCGGGTGTTAACCTTATTTGACGGTGAAA
>Ga0316217_10000702_pt1 | contig 46413 bp, 36 predicted proteins | sample 1anoAmetaG_FD_203633 | JGI IMG/M metagenome (GOLD analysis project Ga0316217, IMG submission 203633) | Freshwater microbial communities from Trout Bog Lake, Wisconsin, USA - 1anoA | ecosystem: Environmental > Aquatic > Freshwater > Lake > Hypolimnion/Profundal zone | place: USA: Wisconsin...
GGCCAAGGCTACCTTGGCCTTAAATTCGGCGCTGTGGCGGGTGCGATGTTGTGGCATGAACCTTCTCCTCTTGAATTAGATCGGTTCATTGCTTATCACCCTGTCTCAAAAACCGCAACCACTTCACCGGGAACCAGCCTCTGGCTGGCCCACTGTTTAACTGCCTCTTGGCTGAACCCTTTTACCGATGAGAATACGGCATAAATCGGGTGTCTCTCATTGTTTGTTTGGACTGCCGCGATGAATGGTACTTTATTCTCGGAGACACGACCTCCTTTGCCGCCCTCAAGTTCGCCGCCGAAATAAGCATCATCGGCCTCGACACGGCCAGATAACTTGGTTGTTTGTTCCTGCTCAAACATGATCTGCATGAGCTTGTGCTTTACCAACCATGCAGTGCGATAACTGACGCCGATCAGGCGCTTCCTCTCCAACGAAGAAATGTTGTTTTTCGTCTGAGTCAGAAAATACATCGCCTGGAACCACTTTGTCAGAGGCAGCTTCGTTGAGTGGAAGACGGTACCTTCAGTTAAGGTGGTCTGCTTTCGGCAAATGCTGCACTGAAAAACCTTGACGTTCCCACGTAAGTAGCTGGAATGTTGTTTGCCGCCACATTTGGGGCATGTAAAGCCTGTAGGCCATCTAGCTGACTCGACGGCAGACGCGCACCTATCTTCGGTGCCGTAATCTGCAAGAAACTCGCTCAGGCTAATGCCTCACTGGAACTGGATTCGATTCATCTTCACGGCCTGCCTCCTTGGTAGGAAAGTACTGTGAGTTTAACCCCCAAGGGTGACAGAATATGTCGCACCGCCATTGCAGCGGAAGATCATCGCTAATCAGGATTACTTTTACTGACCTATAAACCGGAACAAAGGTAACCTAAAGTTTGCCCATAGGTGAAGAGGAATATCGATGGACATCTATCTCAAACTGTTCTCTATTAGAATAGGAGCTATGCCAATTTTCACCTGATGAATTCCTTTCATGCTGGTCCTTTTCCCTTGCAAATCCCTCATCTGGGCCGCACTCCATTCCGATGGTACATTTAGGGTGGTCACCTTATCAGTATTCCAGACGATCCAACCTTGGTAGTTCCCATCGCGGATAATCTGAGCGAACCAGGTTCCTTGGTCGTTTTTGCCGCAGGAAACTAGCCGGGCGCCCTTCAACCAGGAATAGGTCTCGTTGTAGGCGATGGCCCCCGGTTTGATCGTCTTGCCGTCTGCTTCGATCAAAGCCATCGTTTTGCTGTCCCAACCGTACCAATTGAAGCGCTCGATGCCAGAGGCCCAGTTGATGAGGTAGGCGCGGGCAACATACGCACAGGCCTCATCGTCATTAAGCACCTTCCAGTTACTGCCACCAGGCACGGTAGTGAGGTGGTTTTGCACGAACCAGCCTGATTCGGTGTTCCATAGCGGTTTGGCGACCTTGTTACGAACCAATACACCCTTGACCTGATTGATGTAGTCGAGCATCGCCTCGGGATGGGTGGTCGGAACATAGAAATGAAAGCCGATGATATCAATGTTTTTCGCACCACCCTTAGCAATAAACCGGTCAAGCCAGTTTACCCCATTGAGAGCCGTAGTCGCAGAAGGAGAGATGACCTTCACGGTCGGATCCACCTCTTTCAGAACACTGGCTGCCACATTGGTCATCTCCACCATCTTTTCTATCGAACCGGTGTAAAATTGGGTCAAATTTGGCTCGTCCCAGATTTCGTAGTAATGAATCCGTCCCTTATATCGGGTGGCAACGGTCCGAACGTAGTTTTTCCAATCTTCCATATTGGCGGGCTCTGACGTATGGCCGGGGCCCCAGACGGCTTCCGTGGGACGGGCTGATGCCCAGGTCGGCGTATGGCACAAACTATAGGTAATTTCCACCCCGTTGCGCTCGGCTAGAGCCACGAGTTTGTCGAAAAGTTCAAAATGCCATTCACCTTTTTTGGGTTCGATAAAGTACCAGGCGACGTTGGCGTCCCACACGCGCCAAGTTCCGAACTTTGCCGTGGGCCATTTAGTCGCGCCTCCGGCATCGAATATGTGCAATCCGAAAAAATTAGCGGGGATCACGTCACCTGTCGATCTAGTCAGAATGCTCTTGCCAGGAGGCACAAGCAGGCCGGATCCGTTGCTGGCAGGAAGAGCCAAGCATTGCGCCGAGAGGCAAAACCATGCTAAAAGCGACGCCATTACCATCAAAGCTAAAGCATTTTTCATGATCGTGTTCTCCTTTCGTGGGAACTTTCCTCGTATTACCGCCTCCCGCCTGGAACCAGGATTGTCCGCCGAAACTTCTTCATTAACTCGTCAATGCCTATAATGGAGTGGCAGTTCAATCGGGACCGAAGGGCTGATTTCCTTGACAATTGGTTGAGGTAGCCCGCGGCAGTTTATGTCTGACTCCCTACACAACCTCTTTATGTGTCATTTCTATCTGATGCCCAAAAAACCATATTGCATCAACCGGTGAGCTAATCGAGATGGCAGGACGACCTATTTAATCGGCCAATATTGGTCAACCAGCTGTTTTGTGTTACAAATATTCACTCTACTTGAAGCTCCAAAAACTATGGATTCTATATTCGGCTGTCGGCACACCCATTCAATTGCCTCTCTCGGAGATATCGCACCCGAGGCAAATACCGACATGGCAATCGCTCGGAACTTTTTTTCCTTCAAGACACGTTCGTAGGCCTCAAGACCGCCACACATCCGGAACCCGATCTTGTTGATGTTTGAGCAGACGATGGGATTTTCTATCCCCAGTTCCTCCAGGACATCCAGCAACTTCGGCAAATTCATTGTAATAAAAGCTGGCTCGGCATTGTACTTATTGCGTATATGATTGGCAAAAATACTGAACGCCTCCTTGAAGTCCAGGCCAAGCAGCAGGTCAACTACCACATTCTGCAGAAAAATAACCGGCGTGTGCAACCCCTTGAACATCTTCATCTCGGCGTCAACCAGTAGCGTCGTGATGCCAGCTATATCTTTTTTGGCCAACGACATTCCGCCGCGCATCGCGGCGTCGAGAAAACCGTCGTCGGGCAAAAACTTCTTGATAGCTCCCAGCATGCCATGGTCGGTCATGGCATTAGCATACTTGTGCGCATAGGGCATGCAGGGAAAGAACGAAAAGTTCCGATACCGGGCAGGGTCCTTCCGCATGTGATCGCAGACCAGCGCTATGCGATCATGAGTGGTGCACATGAACGAGGTAACCCCCTCGTCATAGGCGGTGTCAAGGACGTCGATAACGGCCTTGATATCCTGAAAGCGAACCGATTGCGCCCGGGCTTTCTCCTCGGACATGTGGTTCACTCCGAAAAACTGGTTGTCACCAAACAATAAGCGGTCCATGTGAAGCCTCCGAAACGTAGAGATGATTCCTTGACTAGTTAAAAAATAGCCGCTTCTTGCGCTTTTTAACCGGCGCAAGAGCGTCCTCCGACCTTACCGAGGCTCCCTTTTCCGCATCAGCAATCATCATCGACATTACCTTATCCGTAGCTAGGGCGTCGGCAAAGGAGTTAACGTTTTCAGCCCGTTTTGTTTTAATGCACTCGACAAAATAATCAAGCTGGGCAGAATATTCCTCGCCACGCACATAAAACCATACGGGTGCAGTCAGGTCCGTTGTGTAACGTGTGTTCCAGCCCTGCTGATAGCCAGCGGGCAACTTGGCCGTGTCGCGCAGGTATACCTGGCATTCCTGACGGTCGGCATAGATGCGGCCGCTCTTGCCCATGATGGTGATTTTGGTGCTCATCTTGCGGTAGGACTCGTCGCACCAGTTAACGGAAATCTGGGCGCTTTTACCATCCGCGAAGTAAAGTGTGCTGTAGACCTCGTCATCAGTTTCCCCTGAGAAGATGCTGTTCAGCACGGTCCCCCCAACTCCCGTGGGCTCTCCGAAATACCAGTTCACTAGGTTGATAGGGTGCGCCGCGTAATCGTAGAGACAGCCGCCACCAGCGGTCCGCTGTGTGCGCCAGGTCGAACCCTTGGGCTGCAGGACGACCGGCCCGTAGGCCTCGGCCAGCACATGGGTAACCTCGCCGATGGCTCCTGCATCGATCAGCCGTTTTACCTCTTGGAAAGCTCCCACAAATCGGTAATGGTAACCGACCTGATTCACCACCCCCTTCTCCCGGGCCAGCCTGGTGGCAGCCTCACCTTCGGCCGTGTCCAGACAGAAGGGCTTTTCACAGAACACATGCAGTCCGCGATCCAGCGCGGCAGTCACCATCTTTGCGTGGAAGTTGGAGGGAGTGACGATAAGAACGGCGTCCAGTTCTACCTCCCGCAACATCGTCTCGTAATCTGTGTAGGTACGCACTCCGGTATATTTGTTCAATACGTCAAGCACGTAGCCTACTGAATCACAAACAGCCTCGACCTTAACGTCGGGGTGTGCATTAATCATGGCCTGATGGGACAACCCCATCTTGCCGAGTCCAACGACTGCCAAGCGAACCATGGAAACCTCCTGCAGAATTTGTGTTATGAGCGGCGCCGGCCCGCGGCGCCCAGTTCTTCGATCTGACCGACAATCATGCCATATGCCTCACGCCCCCTTTCCAGCAACTCCGAATTAGGGCCACGCCGCAGCGATTCACCGTAGAATGCCATGACAAACTCGGCGTCGGCGTCCGGTTTATGAACCATAAGTCTGTGCTCGAGCAGGTAGCGGTCGACGTCCAGCAACTCGTCCTGGTACACGGAGATGGTGGGAACACCGATGACAGCCATCTCCCGAGTCATGGTACCGCCGGCCCCGATGAAGAGGTCGCAGTCTGCCGCGATAGTTTCCAGGGAAAGCGGCTTATCCAGCACCGTAAGATAGGAGAACTCTTCGCTCCGGTAGTGTTTGCCCTGATCCGAACCGCGGGGCAGCACGAAAATCTCGGCGCGTCCGTTGAGTCCGTGGAGCATGCTGTCCATGAAATTGAGATTCCCACTGTAATACTGTGCGGTCCAGGGTTCCGGACGGATGTAAATGCGCGGAACAATTTGCTGTCCGGAGGCTTTTTGCTGCACATCCTTTGCGATGCTCGAATTCCAGAGGTAGATGCCCTCCTTGACGCCGGGATAACTGATGATCTTGGCGGCGGCAGCGCCCTGCCGACGCACCTTATCCAGGTCAAGGAACTCGGGCACCATTACACGGGAAGCACACAGGAACGCGGGGACGTTGCCCAGCGCGTGTTCATTGTCGTTCATGTAAATCGACGGTATGCCGAGGAGCCTGGCAACGATTGGCGAGTGAAAGGAGCTTTGAGAAATTGCCACATCGATCTTCCTGTTCCGTAGGAAACTGCAGAGCTGGAGTACCCGCACCGGGTAGCCGTAGGCCTTCATAAACTTGCTGGCGCCGTAGTGCTTGCCGACAACGGTGAACTCCAGCTTTTTCAGGCGCAGTAGATCGATGGTGTTGGCCAAGGGGCGGCAGGTGATGGTGACCCGATGCCTCCGTTCCAGATCGCGAATCAGATCGTGAAACAGGTTGATGTGGGGCGAGTTGGATAAGTCGAACCATATATGTAAGGGAGAATCTGTCATAGTCCTTCCGGCTGCCCGCAAGTCAGCGCGCTATGGTTATTATGGTGCAAAGCTCGAGGCCCGCTGCAGCTCTGCCGACCACGACCGCAGTCGTTGCCGCTTCGATTTGATAAAAGGACCGCGATGCCCATCCCAAGGGTGGTTTGCTGCGACCGCACACCAAGGAGATGTCTTCGGTCCGGTACTGCGGGGTAACGCGCACCGTTACCCCGTTTCGGGCGGCGACGACGCTCCCCTCCTGCAGCGAAACCTCACAGTCAGGGGAAAAATGCCAATGGCAGTGGGCCCGGTGGCTCTTTTTGCAGTCGGTGAAGCGGTCGAAAACCCACAGGACTTCGCTCTGGGTATCGAACCGAACTTCCCGGTGATGCCTGACAGGGTCGGCAAGCCGCAGGTAGCCATCGTGGGAAGCCTGGACCGTCTGAAGCGCTCCGGATAGGTCACAGCAGTCGATGGTCGTCTGAACATCGCGCAGCCAGAGGAAGCTTCCCCCGTAAATAGACTGATCGGCACCGTCAATTTCCACCGTATTGTGGGCCGAGGTGCCTCGGAAGTACTTGCGCAGGGCAGGCTCGGCGTTGTAGCAGTAGGTGCCCGGATCGATGAGAAACGGGATCCCCGCCACGGAAAGCAGCACCGAGAGGGCATCCGCGTGGCCGTGCCCGGCAACTCTGTTGTACCCGAGCGGGCCGGCATCCAGTACCACCCTGATCTCATCCTCAAGCTGCAGCCTAGTCCCCAGGATCAGGTAGCCCGACTCCGGGAAGCTCTGGGGAAGCCCAGCGGCGGAATCCGCGTCGCAGTCGAGCCCCGCGTCGTCCTGCCCCGGTAGCAGCCAGTCCGCCTGGACCTGATGACGGTGCCCCTTAGCTGCCAGGTCCCTCCTTCCGAACAGGCGGGCTCCGGTAGCAATCAGGGACCGGTACGGGCAACTGGCACTGCCGTGGCCCAGGGAAAACACCTTGGCATTGTCTGAGTCGCCGATGGCTGGGAGGTTCCCTGCGGGGTCCATCAGGGCGGCCAGAAAGACGATGCCGGCCTCAAGGCGTCCCCAGAAGCCCGGGGAGAACTCCTCACCCGAGGCGCGGCCGCACAAGCCAGCAGCGAGCATGAATTCCAGGGAGAATTTCTGGTAACAGACGGCCTGCTCCCGGTTCCCTCCGTCCGAGCAGAACTGCTTGGCGGCCTCCCTCTCAAGGATCTGCCTGGCCTCGTCCTTCCAGCTTCTGGCCTCCTCCCAGAAGGGCCAGGTCAGGGCACCGACGTAAATTCCTGCGGCCTCGCCGACCAGGTGGTTGTCCGCGGAAGAAAACAAGGAATAGTTGGACCTGGCAAAATGCATGTGCTGGAAAACGGACCGCAGCCAGGACTCCCTAAGGTCACGGCCAGCGGCACCGTCAAACATCGGCGAGTCGTAATCGCCAACCAAATGCCAGACCAGGCTCCAGTTGATGAGGCGGATGCCGTGCTCGACCGGCGAGGACCAGTTTGCCCCCAGCGGATAGGGGCAGGCACGCAGCCAGGAATGAATCAGATCTGTCAGGCGGGCCAGGTAGCGCCCGTCGCAGGTTACGGCGTAGGCCTGGGCCAGGGTAACCCACCAGAGATGGCGGTTCAATTCCCATAGGAATTTTATGTCGACCCCCAGCCCCAGGTGCCTGAAGTCGAGGGAGAGGCCGAAATCGTGCGGGATTTCGGTGTTGGTCACAGGGTCGCAGTTCCAGGGTATCCCCTTAGCCGACCCGACCGGTATTTTTTTGCCGAAAACCTCCAACTCCCCGGACAGCAACAGGTCCGCCGCCTGCAGCAGTGCGACGTTGTCGAGCTGAGGAGCCGAGAACACCCAGGCCCCCGACCGGCCCTGCGCAGGGAGGACGGCCACAGGAGGGTTACGGGCATCCAGCATGCCGGCGCGCTGCAGCGCACAGCGGACCACACCCTGGATCCTGTAGGGGACTTCCGCCGGGTACATCCTGCTTAAACGCAGCGCCAGCCATTTAGCCTTGCGAAGGTCGATCATCGTTGTTTTCAGTTCCCTGGCAGGTTTAGAGGCTCACCGCGCTCTTTGTCTGCAGTGATTGGACTATTTTGAAGCAGGCGGAAGTCACCGCGCACATTTCCTCGAAACTGATTGGCGCAGCGGTACCGTTCCTGACCGCGTCGATGAAGGCCGCCACCATCTGGGACTGACCCTTGTCCTGGCTCAGCAGTTTCTTGCTAAAGGTGGATCCGGACCCGAAAACCTCCAGCGACTTGAAATCCCTCAAAATAGCGGTGGTTCCAGCCCGATATATCTCCAGGTACTCTTTTTCCAGGGACTTCGGACCGTTGGAGAAATAGCACAGTGACCCGACGGAGCCGTTGGCAAACACCAGGGTGACGCTGATCGTGTCAGAGAGATTGGCTGCATCGGGGAGAGCCGATGCGAACACCTGAGTAGGGAGCGAACCGTTGACGAAGGTCAGAAGGTCGACGAAGTGGCAGACCTCCCCGAGGATCCTCCCCCCGCCAATCTCCCGGTCCTGGATCCAGGAATCCGGCGGAATCGTGCCGGCATTGATGCGGTACAGCATCGACATCGGGCCGTCGCCGATCTTCTGCTTCAAAAGAGTCACCAGGGGGGCGAACCTCCGGTTGAAGCCGATCATCACCAGGGGGTGCGGATTGGCAGAATAATAGGCCGAGGTCAGCTCGGAAAACTCACCTTCCTTGAGACAGAGGGGCTTTTCCACGAAGACATTTTTCCCGTTATGCAGTGCGCTCAACAGGTAAGGCGCGTGCGTATTGTGCCGAGTAGCGATGAAAACTGTGTTGATGTCATCGTTTTCAAAAATATCCTTGGCATCCGCCGTGCAGAATTCGAATTTGAATTTGTCGGCGACCGTCCGGGAACTGGCCCCTGAAGAGGTCATAACCCCCTTGAAGCACACCTCTGGAGTCTTGGGGATGTTGGGCAGCAGATGGCTCAGGGCATAGCTTCCGGCCCCTGCAAAAGCGACATTGACCTTGCCCTGGCCGGAACGCTGCCCAGTGGCGATCTTTTTCTCCAGCCGCACCTGTTCGGCGTGGTATTCGATCAGTATCCCCAGGAAGGGCTCGTTGCGGCCTAAAATGAGGTTGTACGCCTCCGGAGCCTGGTCCAGCGGGAAGACGTGCGTGCTTAGATAGTCCATATCGACCCTTCCAGAATGGATCGCCTGCTGAAAGGCATGCATGTTCCTATTTTCAGTCCATCGGACATAGGCGGCCGGGTAATCTAGCCCTTTTTCCTCGTAATTGATGTCATAGCGGCCGGGACCGTAGGAGCACGACATTTTTACTTCGAGTTCTTTTTTGTAGAAGTACGGTTCCCGGTCAAAATTGGTGGGGACGTTGCCGACGATGATGATCTTTGCCTTCTTTCTGGCAATTCTCCCGGCGAAATTTATCGGGTCGGAACTGCTGGTTGCTGCGGTGATGATGACGGCATCAACGCCAATGCCATCGGAAATTTCGCCTATCCGTTCCGCAAGACTGTTGGTATCCCTAGTAAAGGCAAAATCCGCACAGTGTTTGCTGGCGGTAGCAACGCTGACCGGGTCGATATCGACACCGATGACCTTTATCCCGCCTGCTCGCAGCAACAGACCCGACAGCTGACCCAGCAGCCCGAGTCCGATAACGGCACAGCTCTCGCCGAAGCGCAGATCGGCCTGGCGCACCCCCTGCAAGGCGATCGCTCCCAGGGTGTTGTAGGCGGCCCGCTTCAGGTCGGCCCCCTGCGGCAGCTTCACGCAGAGATTCACCGGTACTGCAACCAATTCCGCGTGGCATGCGTAGCCCAGGCCTGCGCAGGCGACCAGATCACCGGGGACGAATCCTTTCACGTCAGGGGCGACTTCGAGGACCTCGCCGGCGCAGCTGTAGCCAAGAGGGGAGTACGAGTCGAGCTTCTTCATGACGGCACGAAAGGTCAGTACCGGTCCCTGCTGCCTCAAGGTATCGATGACCTGCTTGACCTGCTGGGGGCGCTCCTTTGCCTTGCCGATGAGGCTTTTGCGTGCCGCTGTGACCGTGCTCCCTTCGGTACCAGCGCTGATCAGGGAGTAATGGTTGCGCACCAGCAACATTCCCGAGCCAAGGACGGGAGGAGCAACCTCGAGTATCTTCATGTCGCCGTTTTTCAGTTTCTGGGTGAGTTGTCTCATTTTATCCTATTCCCGCAGGTAGAGTTTATGCTTCATAAATGGTTTCCATCTGTTCTCCGATCACCTCGGAGTCATAGAACCGCTGCACTTTCTGGCGGGTCAACCTGGAAAGCCGTTCGCATTCAGCGTCATCTTGCAGCAGCCGGATAACCGTGGATGCCAGTTGATTGGTGTCTCCGGGAACGACATAATACCCGTTTTCCCCTTCGGTGAAGACGCTCGGGATGCCGCCCACCGCCGTAGTTACCGCCGGCAGCCCACTCGCCATCGCTTCCAGTATGACGTTTGGAATGCCCTCGCTGTAGGTCGGCAGCAGGAGCAGGCGGCTTGCGCTCAGCAGGTTGAGTTTTTCCTCGCCTGCGACCCAACCGAGCACCCGCGCATTCCGGGTCAGGGAGCGCTCCTCTAGTAAAGCGGTCAGTTTGGCAACCTCCTTGTTTCCGGCGAAGAGAAACATCACCTCCGGGAATCGCTCCGCCACCCGGGGAATGACCTCCACAATGTCATAGACCCCCTTCTGGGGGATGATCCACCCAAGAAACAGCAGGGTGCAGTTACCCGCCATCGGGGGGCGGGTATGGAAGAGAAAGCTACCAGTCCGGACCGGGTTGGGCAGCACGGCGCAGCGCCCGGGAGGGATCAGAGTACTAAACTTGAGCTTCATGTCTTCGGTCAGGAAGACGACCTTGGCACTCAGGCGAAAAGCAAAGGCGACCATCGAGCGCCTAACGCCCCCCCCCTTGCGATAAAAGTCCCAGAAGTGAGACGGGTGCACGTGGAGATAAACCCTACGGCCGAGCAAGCGCACGAGCAGCAGGTAGGGGAACTTCCGGTAAAAGCTCCCGCCTGAGGAACAATGCAGGCTCACCACCCGCGGACCGGCAGTCAGAAGCAGCCAAGCGAAGGCAAAAAGACGCCAGAGCTCATAGGGGTGCTTCAGCCACGGTGCCACGCTGTCGCTGGAAGTTCCGAAATGAACCGCAGCGTGCCGATCCCAGAAGCGGCTTGCCCTGAGATTTTCCACGACCGCAGTGATCCCACCCTGGCAACTGGGCCCCGGTGATACGAATACTATTTCTTCATAAGGTTTCATAGTCTCAATGGTTGCCGTTCAATGAGTGCGGCCCAACTGCTCCATGAATGAATGCAAAAATTCACCCTGAGCCCGATAATCAAACAGTTGAGCGGCTTTTTCATGCCCGCGCGCCCCTATCAGGCGAGCGGTTTCACGGTTGTTGAGAATGAACTCGACGGCTTCGACAATGTCCTGAGGATTATCCGGTTCAACCAGCAGTGCGTCTTGGCGATTGACAAGAATTTGGCCGACATCAGAGACCCTTGAGGCGATGACCGGCTTGCCTGAAGCCAGAAATTCGCCCAGTTTGAAAGGAAACCCTGCCTGCGCAAAACCGATATTAACCCTGGTCATGCACGGTATATCGGCAGCCTGCAAAGCCTGGTAATATTCTGCGTCCCCCAGATACCCCTTGTAGTCGATCCTGTCTGCAAAGGGCGAGCTTGCGATGCGGTTTACCATTGCCAGCATTGCCACCTTGTCGCCAATGCCAGTCATAACGAGGCGTAGGGAACGATTTCCTGCTGCTAGCATATCAAAGGCATCGAGCAGAACGGGCAATCCGTCTTTGACCCCGAACGATCCGGAATAAAAAAGCGTGCATGAATCGCCAATGGGCTGAACAGCTTCAGAGAAGAGCTTTATGTCGACAGAGACGGGCTTGTAATGTATCGGTACGGTCCCCGAAGTAAGCTTTCTGAATTTGCTGTCAAGATGCGAGCTGATGACGATCAATCCATCGGCAATCGCAGCTATATTGCCAGTCATATTTTGAACGATCTTGTTATTGATGCGCTGCCACAGACTTTTTGATATTGGGCCCGCGAAATCGAAATCTTCGACAATGTCGACAATGACCTTGTAACCGAGCTTCCGGGCGGACTTGATCGCGGCCAGGTTGTCGAGGGAAACAGGCCCATAGACATAAAGCACGTTCCTCGAGTCTGGCCTATAGGCTCTTTTTACGGCACATGAAGACTTCCAGAAAAAATACGGCAGCTTCAGCATAAACTTCCAGCGTTGGGAATCGCCGAGTATGGTTTCGTAGCAAACCCCGCCATGAATCCCACACAGAGTGTTTTGGCTCGAAGCTTGCCGAGTAACAATGACACTGAGCGAGATATCCGGAAAGGATTTCAAACCATCGATGACGTGCTGGATACGCTTGGTACCGGCCATCCCGCGAGGATAGGGGAAAAACCCCAGTATTACCACATTAGTCATTGTGCCCACGGCAAGAATAGTCCCAGTTATTTGTGCAAGCTGTTCAAAATGTCGCTGTATTTTGCCAAGACCGCATCGGTACTGAATTCCTGCAGCGATTGAGACGCTTTGAGTGAGAGAGTTCCATCACGCCATTCGGCATAGGACCGGGACAGGGCATCGCGTACCGATTCAGCGGACACATTATTTGCTATCCAACCGCAATTGGTGTTTTTAATGATGTCATTCAATGTTCCGCATTCGGGTGAAACCGCAAGGATTGGCAATCCCATCTGGAGATAGTCAACTGTTTTTGATGGCAGGAAAATACCTTCAGCGCAAGGAGCCTCTATTATCAGGGCGACGTCAAACAGGTCAAGCTTAGGAAGCGTTTCGTAGTAGTTTTGAGCCGGTGAGAACTCGATGATATGCTTCAGGTCGTATTCATATATTTTACGTTCAACGAAGGGCGTTTTTTTGCCGATGAAGGTGACCTTTACCTGGTTACCGTGCATTCCCGACAGGAACAGTTTGAGCCCCGCCAGGAATACCGACGGGTCCCTGTTTTGATCCAAGTTACCGGTATGGCATACTTTAAAGGTGCCGTCATCCGTTTTTGGGTATTTGGACAGACGCCCGTAACTGGTGTCGCACAGTGCTATGTGCGGGACGACGGAACTTTTTCCTTTAACATCGACAGGCAAATACCCGGTCATATAATCAAGCAAACGCTGACAGGGAAAGGTATGCCAGGGGGCATTCCTGCAGATGCTCGTCAGGGCCTTAACCATCTGGGAGGACAGCTTTGCGGAGGCACCCTCCCCGTATGGGGACGGGAACTTCGAGGCGGGAAAGGGGTCATTCCAGTTGGCCACCCATGGTATCCGGTGTTTTCTGGACAATTTCATGGCGAGCAAATGGCTTTGTAGCACAGTCCTGGAGAGAATCAGGTCGTAGGAGGTTTCCCGGCACAGTTCGTCGCCGGCAGGATACGCGTTGCCGGCCCAGGCAAGTCCCTTAACGCAGTGGGACATTTTCAGGCAGGCCCTGGCATGCTCAAAAAGATGCGGTAAATTCCAGCCGCTTTTGGCGGGAACGACCCGAGAAACCTGGGCCAGTTCCTTCCAGAAAAAGGCGTCCCCGGTGGGGTAGCCGTATCCGTCGGTATCCGAGGATATTACATCCACCTGCCAACCCTTTTCGAGCATGGCGAAAACCAGTTTCGCATTGACGATTGCCTCAGAGCCCGAAGGTGGGAAACAGCAGGGGGCAATCAAAAGGATCTTAGGACTCATGACGGGCGCTCCAGACGGCGGGTACGGCTATTTTCCGGCAAAGGACTGACGAAAAGAGCAGGAATGGGGTCAACTCCCTCATGGTGTGAGGCCCATTTGCACCAGGAAGTACAAGACACCACATGATCACGATATAACAAAACCCCACCAGTGCCAGCAGTTGATAGGTATCCGAGTTGCTGAAACGCCACTTCCATACTCTCGCCAGAAAGTTGAAAAACAATAAAAGAAGTGGAATTCCGCCTTGCAAACACACCATCAGATAGCTGTTAACATCCCCCCCAGAATCAGTGGTGAAATTTCGCAATGACGGGAATCCATTTCCGATAACGGGCCGCTCAGCTATCTCTTCTACCGCGGATGTGTTGTCGGAGATTCTCGGGTTGTTGCTGCTGCTATTGATAGTGTCATCTATCTGGGAGAAACGTTCGGCATATTTTTCTACTATGCCGGGCATGACTATTGAAACGGAAAATATGAAGAAAAGTGCACAACAGAATATGATTCCCAGTCTGATAGAATTACGTGCATCCAACTTGCCGAGGTTGAAAAATACCAGCAAAGGTGAAATTAAAATTGTGCTGATCAGAGTGGACCTTGTTATATTTACAATCAGTCCTAGCCCTATTGCCAATGAGATAGGGACAAAACACATCTTAAATTTGGAACTCAAGTTGGTAAAGTAGACAACGAGGCTTGAAGCGAAAACAGCGCCACTGAGTAACTGGCCACTTGGCGTCAATCTGATGAAATCGTCGTGTTGGAGTTGATACCCGCGATAACTAAAGCCTTCGACATCAAGTGAATAGTACATCAGTGGCATCAATGTTCTTTGGTCAGTAAGCTGTATGTAAATATGAACGAGCATTGTAGCAAAAGAAATAGCCAGCGCGCTTAAAACCAGTACCTTGGTCGATTTGGCGTTCATCCGGCGCATGGCCGGAAAGCACAGCCACAGCAGAGCCAACCGTACGGGCTTGGAAAAGAACAAGGCAAGGGGAACTTCACCAAATGCATAGTTCAGGAAAAACGATATCACTATCCAAAATGCTATGAGTACACTCGCTAGGTCCACCTTGTCCAGGGTTTTCAGACCATCGCTGAGAAAGTAATACCTGAAGAAGATATATAATAAAAATATATCGGAAGGCTCAATTGTTCCACCTCCCGAAAGGGGTATTTTAGCGAATCCCCAGATGGTGAAGGTCGACTGAGTCAATAAAATTAGCGCATAGGTAATCGCTATACCCATAAGACCGCTCGCTTTTCTATTACAACAAATTTCATTTGGATCTTTCCCAAACCACCCAAGTCTGTGTGCTACTCGACCGGTTACTCGGTGTCAATGTAAATTTGTGCAGCGTACAACTAGTCAGGCTTTTGCATGATGCAGAAAAGGTTGTAGGAACCGCTTCTCTCATCTTGCTTTTTTGCACATTGTTTCCTGAAAGCATTGACAGCCGAAAACCCTGGAATCGACTTGATCGCCTTCTTGAAATGGCTGGTCTGCGGTCTGTCCTTGCCCAACAGGGTATCGATTCCCTCCAACCTCGGTACACCAAGCGTCTCCAGATGCACGATGCGCAAGTTCAAGGATGAAGCCAGCGTGATGCAGGCTTCGGGAGTAAGGTACTGCATATGCTCAAGATCGACCCTGAAGGTGGTCAGGCTTTGCTCCACCTTGACAAAATCCCCGTTGGGAGTCCAAATCATCAGAAACCCGCCTGGCTGCATCAGGCCGGATGCTTTTTTTAACAGATCCATGGGGTTCAATGGATGTTCAACCAGATCTATCAGGGTGATCAAATCGAATTTGGTATTGGGGGCAAAGTCCGCCACATGCTGTTGGAAAACGTTTTCAATCCCCAGCAACTTGGCCAACTCCACAGCCTGGGTGTCCAGTTCCAAGCCGTACGGAACCGCCCCGAGTTTCTTGAGGCAGTACAGGAAATATGCCCTTCCGAATCCGATATCAAGCACGCGAGAATGGTCGAGTTTCAGGAGCGAGTTTAGTTTTCTTATGCGGAAATCGGCCATCGGGTCGATGCTTTCGTAGTATGTCGCCAACTCTTTTGGGCTGATCTTGGGAGCCCGTCGGTGAGTCTCGTCATAGCCTTGGTAAAAGGCTTGCAGCTGACCGTCGGACGGGGCGGGGCATACGAAAAAAGTGTTACACACCGAACAGTGACAGACTTTCAATTCATCCGGCCTTTGGTAGCGTGTATCAGCCTTAGCGGAGTTGCAGATAGGACAGCATCTCTCAACCAAATCGGCAAGATTCCATTTCGGGATTCTGGCGTCCAACGGTGGCAGTGTAATTATCAATCAGACAATCTCCTTTCGAATCGCGCGTGCGCTACTCTCCTGACAAGTCAGGCCTACTGCAAGGTGCACATTTTACTTTGCACTAATGCCGTCCACTGACGCAAGGCCTGGCTGGTCGGTCCACTTGGGTTTACAGAATACGTAAATCCCCTGCCATAAGCTGTGCAGCAGATAAGCAAAGAGATACGCAGTTGCAAGTCCGATAGCACCGTATCCTCTTTTTATACAGATATAAGAAACTACGACCATACTGATGGCCCACAGCGTATTAAAGAACAACCCCAGCCACATTTTTCCAGCGCTAACGATCGCCTGACCGATGACGTTGTTGACAGCAGAAACAATCGTTGAAGCGGAAAGGATAATCAGTACCCATGCGCCGCCGACAAAACCTGCTCCGTAACTTTTCATGATCCAAGGCGAGAGAGCCGCAACGGGAAGAGCAATAGCCAAGGCAGCTCCGGCATTTACGTAAAGGTTGATTTTAAGTATAAAACGAAAACTCGCTTGGTCTTCCAGGTGATGATAGTCGGAAAGCATCGGCAGTACGATTTGGCCGATGGTGGAAGGAATAAATAGGATTCCGATGCGCCATTGGTTTGCAGCATCAAACAGGGCCATCTGGCCGTATCCCTGTGGCATGTTGACAAGGACCGCATTACAAATCCACACCACCGGGCTGACCATGAATCCGCCCAAGGCTGCAGGGAGACTGAAACCAACCAAGGTCCTCCATTCACTGAGGCACCCTTTCAGCAGAAACGGAACTTTGAATTTTTTGCATTCATTCCGTATGGCTAAGTTGTTAAGTGCCCAATTTATTACTATGTTGACTATCAGCGCCCATACTGAGCCTCGCAACCCACCGAAATAGGCCCCCCCCACCAGCAAGGGAAAGGAGGACAACCCGACTAGCAGGTTGACCCGGGCGATGCTTCGGAATGCCTCGAAACCGGCCAATGCTCCGGTTTGGGCCCCGTTGAGCGCGCCAAAAAAAAGTATGACTGCAGCAAGTCTCAATTCACCGACAAGGTGAGGTGCATTGATCGTTTTCACTGCAATCCAGGGAGCACAAACAACAACTGCGATGGTGATTATGCCCCCGGTTATGACTGCAAATACACCGGACAATGCCATGATCCGACCGGTTCGTTCAGGGTCGGTATATCGCAATTGGGCAACATACTTAGTCGCAGTCATACCCAGGCTAAATCCTGCAAATACAGCGAACATCGTCACTGTTGAGCGGATCATGCCGTATTCACCGTACACATCGCGTCCCAACATCCTGGCGACAAATATGGATGCCAGAAGCATCAGTCCCCGCGAAATCAATGCACCAGTAAGCGACCAGAATGCTCCTTTAACTAGGCGTGAACCTATAGAGGAAGAAAGAATTCGATTAATATACACCCTCAGGTTCCGCGGCAAAAACCTGAACTTATTTTCGTTTAGAATAGCTAGTTACTCCATATTTCTCTTCTACTCGACCCTTTGCCTGGCAGAAAGTCAGGCACTTGGGTGGGACGCTATTTTTTACCTACTTGCCCAACGCTCCAGCCCCGGGCAAGGCACGGCATTTTGGCATTACCGCCAAAGGCCCCTGGTATCGATCAGCACTTTTTCCTTGAGAAGTTCCCGGTCGATACCGTGGAACTCCTCGTGGTCAACCAGCACCAGCAGAATGTCCGCCTCTTTCAATACTTCCGCCAATTCGTAGAGCGGAAATTCGTCAAAATCGGCATGGACATTGGGCTCGCAATTCATGACGCGCCCGATACCGGATTTTATCAGGTCCCTTGATATGGCCATTGCCGGCGACTCCCGTAGGTCGTCGATGTTGGCCTTGAAGGCCAGTCCCAGACAGCCAATGACCGGATTCTTGAAGCGCGCCGCCTTAGCCCGCACCTTTTCCAGCACCCAGTGCGGTTTGGCGTCGTTAACCTCCCGCGCCATGCGTATAAGGCGCGCATCATCGGGCGCCGCAGCAACTATGAACCACGGATCAACTGCGATACAGTGGCCGCCAACCCCTGGCCCCGGCTGGAGAATGTTGACGCGAGGGTGTTTGTTCGCCAGCCCGATCAGTTCCCAGACGTTGATGCCAAGTTTGTCACATATCATGGAAAGTTCATTCGCGAAAGCGATGTTCACGTCGCGGGAGGAGTTCTCGACCAGCTTCGCCATCTCCGCGGTCCTGCTGTCGGTGAGGTAAATGCCGCCGTTGCAGAAGGTTTTGTACAGGTCGCGCGCACGTTCCGCGGAAATCTTGTCCAATCCGCCGATGATCCGGTCGTTGTCAACAAGTTCCCTGAGGATGTGACCTGGAAGCACCCGTTCGGGACAGTGCGCGATGTGGACCGATGTCGAATTCTGGGTGCTCACCCTGGAACTGGTCAAATCGGGGCGCAGTTCTGCGATGATCTGTCCGATCCTTTCCGTGGTTCCGACTGGTGAGGTTGATTCCAAAATGACCAGGTTGCCCTCGACCAGATAGGGGGCGATGTCCCGGGTTGCTGTTTCGATGTAGCTAATGTCAGGAATCTTCTGCGCTCCACCGGCCCCGGTTTTAAAAGGCGTCGGCACCGCAAGAATGAAGGTGTCGGCCTGCTCCGAGACGAGCGAGGCTCTGAGGTTTCCGCTGTTGACGGCAGAGCGCACCAGGATGTCGAGGTCAGGTTCCACGATATGAATCTTTCCGGAGTTTATGGTATTAACTGCTGCTTCGTTAACATCGACACCCAGAACCTGATGCCCCTTGGTGGCAAGCATGGATGCGGTAGGGAGTCCGATATACCCAAGCCCTACCACTACTATTTTTTGTCTGTTCTTGTTCAAAGTACCCCTTCCTTTGTGTGACCTAAATAAAGATACTCATCTGCACGCTTTCAAGGCCTCGACGATCCTCACAGCAGCATTTCCATCACCGTAGGGGTTGTGCGCCTTGGACATTGCTTCGTAGGCCTCGCTGTCACACAGCAGGGCGTTGGTCTCGGCAACAATCGCCGTTCTGTCGGTCCCGACAAGTTTAACGGTGCCTGCCTCTACAGCCTCCGGCCGTTCGGTGGTGTCTCGCATGACCAAGACAGGCTTCCCCAAGGAAGGAGCCTCTTCCTGGACACCACCGGAATCAGTAATTATGATGCAGGACCGTTTCATCAGGTATACAAACGGGAGATAGTCGACCGGCTCGACGAGATAGACGTTGCCAAGCGTGCCTGCACCGAGTATCCGCTTCACCGGCTCCTGCACGTTAGGGTTCAAGTGCACCGGATATAGAATCTCGGCGTCAGCATTTTGCAGTGCTAAATCGGCTAGGGCATTGCAGATATTTTCAAACCCCTCTCCGAAATTCTCGCGACGGTGCCCAGTGACCAGAATCAATCTCTTGCGTGGATCGAGAAAGGAAAAATCAGCGGCGAATTGGCGGGCAAGCCCGGGATCGCTGTCTATCCGGGCCGATACCGACAGCAGGGCGTCGATCACGGTGTTCCCCGTGACGACGATATCCCGATCGGCTACCCCTTCGTGCAGCAGATTGCTGCGCGAGGCTTGCGTGGGGGCGAAATGCAGGTCGGCCAGGGCGCCGGCAACGCGACGGTTCATCTCTTCGGGGAAAGGAGAAAACTTATCGTGCGTGCGCAGCCCCGCTTCAACGTGACCGACCTTTATCCTGGAGTAGTAAGCAGCAATGGAGGTTGCCATGGTCGTTGAGGTGTCGCCGTGAATCAGCACGACATCGGGGCGCTCACTGGCAAGCACCGGTTTGAGTCCCTGCAGGACGTTGCAGGTGATATCAAACAGATCCTGCCCAGGTTTCATGATGTCCAGGTCATAGTCGGGCACTATTTCGAAAAGGTTCAGCACCTGATCCAGCATCTGGCGGTGCTGTGCGGTGACGCAGACCAAGCTTTTGAACGATTCTGGATGCCGCTTCAGTTCCTTGACAACAGGAGCCATCTTGATGGCCTCTGGCCGTGTACCAAACACAGATAGAACTTTCAACATAGATTATTTCACCTTACCGGTTCTTAGGAAACATCGTTCAGTCACAAGTTACTAGAGCTACCACTGACCGCTAAATAGCCGAGACAGAGTCAAGAGGCTGTTCTGCATCAGCGGCCGGGGGCGGGTCTAGCCTCTGCCAAACGTCCACCACGGTTTCTTTTTATCGGTTTCAGGACCATAGCCGTAGCCGTAGCCGTAGCCGTAGCCATAGCCGTAGCCGTAGCCGTAGCCGTAGCCAAGCTGACTGGTTGATCGGTCAGAGACAACAATTCCAGCTAGGGGAGCGGCCGCGGCGATCAGGGTGTCCCTGGTCCGTAGTGCGGCTTTGATGGGAACCCTGCCCGCCTCCAATACGACGACAACGAGATCGGCCAGTTGGGTAAGCACCGGTGCGTCCGTTACGGCGAGCACGGGGGGGGCATCAATTATGACATGGTCATACGACGTCCTGAGTTCATCTACAAAGCGGACCATGGCCTCGGAGCCGAGCAGCTCCGAGGGATTGGGAGGGACGACACCTGCCGTCAGGAGGCCTAGACCATCAATGCCGGTGGCTTGCACGACACTGAGAAAGGTCAAGTCCCCGGCCAATAGCCCGGTAAGCCCTTCGCCCCGTTCAATTCCGAATTTTTCATGCAAGGTGGAACGACGCAGGTCACAGTCAATAAGCAGCACCTTGGCCCCGGTCTGTGCCAGCGTAATGGCAAGGTTTGAAGCAACAGTGGATTTCCCCTCTCCAGGGAAGGTACTGGTGACAAGAATCACCTTCTTGTCCTTCTTCAGAGCACAGAAATGCAGCGCGGTACGCAGCGAGCGAAACGCTTCCGATGCTGGGGACTTGGGAGAATGGTGCGAAATAAGCGCCTGTTCGCCGTCCTTATTGGAGATAAAAGGTATCACCGAGAGCAGCGGCAGAGCAAGCACCTTTTTGGAAGTCTCAGGGTCCTTGAGAGTATCGTCGAGGTACTCTCTAAAGAAGCATATCCCAATTCCGAGGATTAGGCCTACTAGAATGCCGAGCACCAGGTTCTTGGACTTCTTCGGGGAAACTGGCTTCTCAGCGGCTATTGCGGGGTCCACGACACTTATGTTGTTGATGGTAGAGGCCTTGGCAATGCGGGCTTCTTCGTGTTTTTGTAAAAGGAAGGTGTAGATTCCCGCGTTCACCTTGGTAACGCGCAGAAGCCGCGCCAAGTCCCTTTCTGCCATGGGAAGTTTCTTTAACTGGGCATCGCTTTTGGCAATCTGCGCAGAAATGCTCCTTTCCTGGGCCATTGAATTCCCTAGAGTGGTCTCGTATGTGGCCTGAATCTTTTTTTCCAGTTCATCAATTTGGGCCTGAGCGCTTTTTACACCCGGGTGATTCGCAGTGCTTTCCGAAAGGCGCCCTTTCTTCTCCACCTCGAGTTCCGCAAGTTTCGAAGCCATCCCGGCAAGCACTGGGTCGTCTCGCATGATGGCAGGCGAGTAAGAAACCCCTCTTCTCTTGGCATCCTTTAGGGAGGCAAGCGCAAACTCTGCCTGTTTGCGTATCAACCCCGTTTCAGCTTTTGCTTTCTCAGTATCTGCAAGATTCTGGATCAGTGCCTGAGCTTCTGCATCTAGATCTATGACTCCGGAAGCGCTCTTGTACGCTTCCAGATTCTTTTCTGCCTGCTCCAATTCCGCCCTGATACCTTTGAGTTGTTCTTCAACAAAGCCGACCGTTCGTGTCGCCTCTTCAGCCCGCATTACGACACCCTGGTCCAGATAGACCTGCACCAAGGTATTCACGACGTCCCTAGCCAACTGAGGGCTGCGGCTCTTATAGGAAATAGACATGATGTTGGTCTTTTTCCCGACTTCTCCAATCTTCAGGGTCTTCATCAACCTTTCAACGGTGCCGTAGAAAGGATGCAGGGTAAGGCGGAAAGAATCACCCTTTTGCCCCTTCAGTTCGGTTATCAGCAGGGTGACTCCTTTGCCGCGCATCAATACGCCGCTCATCCCGTTGCCTACCGGATTGTCATCGGTGTCTTTGACAGTGTAGGCTCCTCCGCCAAGCAACTGAACCGTGTAGGAAGGCTCATCCTTACTCGGTATTGCCGAGGTGAACTCTAGAAGTTTCAACTCGACTCCATCGGAGGCTTTGTCCTCCCCCCAGTCTAAGTGAAGCCCCGAAACGACTTTTTCCGCGTTGCTACGCGACTTGAGTATCTCGAGTTCAGAATCGATAGGGGTCGGGTTATTGAGCAATAAATCGCCCATTTGTCCTACCTTCCCTTTGTCGTCCTTGACAAACAGGGTTGCCGTCGACTCATAGGTCGGAGCCACTAAAAAGGTGTAGAGAATTATGGCCACGACTACTGCGAGAAAAGTAACTATGAAGGTTTTGCTGCGCCTTAGGATGACGTTTACATAGTCTTGGAGGCGAACCTCCTCTGTTTGGGGCAACTGCAACTGCTGATTCATGTTTAAATCCCTTATTAATCCAAAAAAAATTTTGGACTTCTGAATTAATACACCAACCCAAAATTCAGAAAAATACACAAACTTCAAGTTATCGTTATTCAGTACTCAATATTTAGGCATAGTTTCAGTCAACATTTCATTTGAAATACCACAATTGGCATCGAGCACAACAAGAATTATTATTTACCGAAATGACTTTATTTATACTTGTTCTACTGTCTCAAAAATTTAATAGAGACAAACGGCTGCAGTATGGCGCCCACCGTCTGCAAAGAGGGAAGGATATCGGCAATGACGTCGTTCCAAGTACCGAAACCGCTCTTGGGGACGTAGACGATGTCTCCTTCGACAAGCTGCAAAGGTAGCGCTTCGCCCCTTAGAACCAAGTCGTAGTCGACCACCATAAGTTCGCCACGTGTGGCTGATAGGGAGCGAATGATGCGCACGTGGTGAAAATCAAAGCCAGCGTCACGCAGTTCAGCGCTGGCGATGGCCTGGGCCAGATTGAGACCGCCGGAAGGCATCGGCACTAGACCGGGTTTCTTCACGGCGCCAAAGATGAACACCACCTGGTTTCGGTTGTCCGGGAGGTAGATGGTGTCTCCACCCTTAAGCCAAATGTTCTGGCTTGCGTCGCCCTTGCTGAGCAGCTCATTGAAGTCAACCGGCATGATCTTGCCGCCCCGAGTGAGGCGCGCGCCCTTCAAATTCGCCGTTGGGTCGAAGCCACTACCAAGAGACAGCCCCTGCAGCAGCGTCATCGGACGGTCCATGTAGAAGGTGCCTGAGACCCGGAACTGCCCGAGCAGATAGAGTGGCAGGCTCTTATAATCGAGCACCTCAACCACGACCCAGGGGTCCTGCAGGTATTTGGTCAATAACTTGGTGAGCTTCGCCTCCACCTGTGACAGGGTTAGCCCAGCGACCTGAACAGATCCGACAAGCGGCACATGCAGCATGCCTGCGCCGTCCACCCTGCTCCCTTGCACCTTACCAGGGCCGCCTCCCGACTGAACCGCAACAGTGAACTCGGGGCGGCCCGAGACGTCTAGGAGCAGCACGTCGCCAACGCCTATCAGGTAGTCCTTGGGCGGGGGGGGCTCGGCGGGAAGCGCGGGGACGCTGACCTCCTCCCGGGAGACCACGGGAGAGACGATCTCGCGCTTGGCCCCGGGTGCCAGATCGGCGTAGGGTGCGCATCCTGAGAAGGTGAGAAGCAAAAGGAGAACGACAAAGGAGAACCTGCACAGCAACCGAGACTGCATCTTCATGGAGTACCCATCCGTAGCGATAAGAAAATGCTGGATTCCCAAACAAAAGACATTATATTAGAAAAAACTCAGGAACCCGAACTGGATTAAATAATGCCCACTCTTACCGTTGACTGATTGCAGTCAATCCATTCCGACTGAAGCGGGGGCGAGCGTTACCATTTATCACTTACCATCGCTTAAGTCAATGGAATAGCGAAACATTCGCCTTAAAATAAGCCCATTAGTTGCGACGTTATGCCAGTTAAGAAAGCCATTTATAACCGAAAAAGCAAGGACCCGAAGCTGCGGCATCGGGTCTTCTAGGACCTGACATTTTATTAGAGCAGTATAAAAAAACCGTGGTTGCCGGAACCCTTTGGGGGTGGGTGGTCCTCCCGCGTGTTTGATGCCAAAGCGGGTGCACGTCATCCTTATCGACACTCGCTCCTATGTACGGCTCGGTAAGCGGCCACCTGGGCGGCAGTCCGATCGGGCCCGGCGCTGAGAGCTTGATCGAACCTGGCTACGCATCACGGATCTTTAAACCCCTGGAGCAGCTGCAGGGCGGCGTTTTCGCCCACCGCCGCCACCACGGTCTCGAAACCGCTGCTCAGGATTTCGGCCAGCCCCTGGGAGGTGTGGGCGTCGCTCCCCAGGCAGGAGTAGACCCCGTGCTTCAGGAAAAGGATCGCCCGCTGCTTCACGACGCTCCCGTACACGCCGGCGAAGCTCCCGATGTTCCCCTGGAACCGGCAGCCCGCCTCCTTCAGGTTCAGCACCAGCGAACCCTCCAGGTCAGGCTCCTTGCGCCTGCCAAGGACGAAGGAAAGCGCCCCGCGCATCCCCTCGTCGCGCGCCTGCGGCTGGAACATGCTGCAGCGCTCCGGGTGGGCGAACAGCGGCAGCAACCCGTTGGAGCGCAGCCTCGTCACCATGGCCGGAATCAGCTCCGCGCCGGACCGGAAGGGGACCTCCACCAGCAGGTAGCGGGTGGAACCGACCGTAAGGGCGCCGGGAATCCGCTCCGGGAAGAACTCGTCGAGGTAGTGCTCGGTGCCGGGGACCAGGCGCAGGGCGACCCCGGCTTCGTTCAGCACCCGCTGCAGCGAGCGAGTCGCCTGCTTCACCTGCTCCGGCGGGTTTTCAAAGCCGCCCTTGATCAGGTGCGGGGTGCAGTGCACCGTGGCGAACCCGAACCCGACCAGGGCGCGCGCCATCTCGATGGAATCGCTCACGTCCACCGAGCCGTCATCGACGGCGGGAAGCAGGTGGCTGTGGTAATCGACGAATACTTTTTTCATGGATTTCCTGATATAGCTGGCACACGGCGACGGTTACCAGGCGGCCCCGCGGCAGCTCTCGAAGCGTCGTGCACTGTCCGGGAGAGCGTGCCTCCCGGGCAGCTGTCAAAGCCGCGTAGGTTTTTTAATTACGTCACGTGAGTGTTTGCAGCAGTAAAGCATCCTCCTTAGTAACATGTTGCCATAACCAAGGCAAGAGGCAAGAGACAAGTCGGCAGAAACGCAATTAATACTTATGGATTATTTTTTTCAAATGTCAGTCGCCCGCTGTGAGCTACCGTTGTGGGGCGATGGGAGACGCAGCATCGGAAGCGGCCGCAATCAGACATGAACAGACGGCCGTACGGCGCAACGAGAGAACGGGGCGACATTTTTATTACAGTTTGCACATCAAATAGAGCACATCACCGATTTCAAGGTATACTGTAAAGCGGCGAGGGAAAGCCATGGGGAAAATATACCTGGAAAACAGCACGCTCGGCGCGTTCCTGCAGAGACTGCGCTCCTTCGGCGAACTGCACGGCCCCACCGTCTCCGACGCGGGGGTCGCCTCGTTCGCCCCGCTCGGGGAGGACTCCCCCCTGCGCCTTCAGTACGGCAGGACCCTGATTCCCCCCAAAAAGTACCTGCTCCCCTTCCGGGAGGAGCTGCTGGAGTTTCGCGACGGCGGCTACCGGCCGGCCGCGACGGCTCCCCGGGAGATCGTCCTGTTCGGGGTCCACCCCTGCGACCTGGACGGCATCGCCTACCTGGACCGGGTCTTTCTGAGCGACCCTCCGGACCCCGGTTACTCCGCCAGGCGCGCCGGGCTCACCCTGATCGGGGTCTCCTGCGAGCCGGACGACTTCTGCTTCTGCTCCGAGCCCCCGCACAGCGCACCCTGCGACCTCTTCCTGGGCGCCCGGGACGGCGGCTACCTGCTGCAGGCCGGCACCCCCAGGGGGAAGGCGATCTGCCGCGCCTCCCGGGACCTGCTCTCCGAGGCGGCGCCCCCCCCTCCCCCGTCGGCGCCCCCCCGCGCCATCGCCCCCCAGGACCCGGGGCTGCGCCTCTCGGAGCACCCGCTCTGGGAGCGCTTCGCGGAGCGCTGCCTTTCCTGCGGCGCCTGCTCCGTCTGCTGCCCCACCTGCTACTGCTTCGACGTGCGGGAGTACCCGGGGCTCTCCGGCGGCTCGACCCGGGTCCGGGAGTGGGACAACTGCCTGTTCAAGAGCCACGGCGAGGTGGCCGGCGCCAATTTCCGCGCCTCCCGCCTGGAGCGGCTGCGCTACCGCTTCCTGCACAAGTACTGCGGCTTCTCCCCGCTCCAGGGGACCGTCTCCTGCGTCGGCTGCGGGCGCTGCAAGGCGGCCTGCCCGGTGGCTATCGACCTGCGCGAGCTGATCCCGGGCGGGGCCTTCCCCCCGGAGGGTGCCCCGTGACGCCCCCCCCCGACCTCCAGCTCCCCTACCCGGCGACCCTGGTGCAGCGGCGCCAGCTCTCCGCCGACACGGCGCTCTTCCGGGTGGCGCCCGACCCCGCCGCTCTGGCGGCCCTGTCGCGCTTCGTGCCGGGGCAGTTCGTCCAGCTCTCGGTCCCCGGCGCGGGCGAGGTGCCGATCTCTCCCGCGGACCTCCCCGGGGAGGACGGCACGCTGGAGCTCTGCGTGCGCCGGGTCGGGCACGTGACGAACCTGTTGCACGACGCGGCCGCCGGGCAGAGGCTCGGGCTGCGCGGCCCCTTCGGCACCGGCTTCCCGGTGCGGGAGATGGCGGGGAGCCCCGTGCTGCTCCTGGCCGGTGGGCTCGGCATCGCGCCGCTGCGCTCGCTGCTCTTCCACCTGCTGAGGCACCGCGGGGAGTACGGGGAGATCACCCTGATGTACGGCGCCCGGCAGCCGGAGCTGATGCTGTTTCGCGAGGAGCTGGTGGCCCTGGGGAGTGCGGGGGAGGTCCGGCTTTTCCTGACGGTGGACTTCGCCCCGCAGCAGCCGGCGGGGGACTTTGCCTGCGCCGTCGGGCTGCTGCCGGACCTGCTGCGGGGGTTCAGCTTCGACGCGGGGAGGAGTTACGCGGCGGTCTGCGGCCCCCCGGCGCTCTACCGCTGCCTGGCGGGCGAACTGCAGGGGGCGGGGGTCGCCCCCGGGCGCATCCTCCTCTCCCTGGAGCGCCGGATGCGCTGCGGCATCGGGCGCTGCTGCCACTGCGCCGTCGGGCAGAAGCTCTGCTGCATCGACGGCCCGGTCTTTCGCCTGAGCGAGCTGGACGGCACCCCGGAGGCACTATGACGAAACCGCGCCTGGCCGTAGCCGGACTCACCGCCTGCTCCGGCTGCCAGCTCACCCTCCTGAACTGCGAGGAGGAGCTCCCGGAGATCGCGGCGGGCTTCGAGCTGGTCGTCTTCCCGATGGCGCAGAGCGCCCCCCCTCCGGGGGCCGGGGCGGGCGGCCCCGGGGAGCAGCCGCGCTTCGACGCGGCGCTCGTGGAGGGAGCCGTGTCGACCCCCGGGGACCTGGCGACCCTGTTCCGGCTCAGGAGCGAAAGCCGGATCCTGGTCGCCTTCGGCACCTGCGCCCTCTTCGGCGGGGTCGCCGCCATGGACAACCGGATCTCCAGGCGCGAGGAGCAGCTGGCCGCCGTCTACGGGAAGGGGAGCGGTTTCAGTAGCTTCGCCCCCGCCCCCTTCAGGAACTTCGTGGCGGTCGACTTCGCCATCACCGGGTGCCCGCCGGAAAAGCGGGAGCTCCTGGAGCTCCTGGGGGCCCTGCGGGCCGGGACCCTCCCGCCGGTCCCCCGCTACCCGGTCTGCACGGAGTGCCGCAGCCGGGAGAACCTCTGCCTGCTCCTGGAGCGCGGCGAGCTCTGCCTGGGGCCGGTGATCCAGGGGGGGTGCAACGCGCGCTGCCCGGCGACCGGGGTCCCCTGCGAGGGGTGCCGCGGGCCGGTCGAGGAGGCGAACGTGGCCCAGGAGCTCCAGCTGCTGCTGGAGCGGGGCTTTCAGAAGGACGAGATAAAGAGCAGGATGAGCCGCTTCACCCCGGAGTGGGACCATGGGCAGCGTCGTTGAAATAAACCCCTTCACCCGGGTGGAGGGGCACGGGAGCCTGAAGGTGTTCCTGGACGGCGCCTCCGTACAGCGGGTGGAGCTCAGCCTGAACGAGTCCCCCCGGCTCTTCGAGGCGCTCCTCGTCGGCAAGGGGTTCGCGCAGGTCCCGGAGATCATCTGCCGGATCTGCTCGCTCTGCTCCACGGTCCACAAGGTGACGGCGCTCCTCGCGGTGGAAAACGCGCTCGGGGTGTCGGTCTCCCCCGCCACCTCCCTCACCCGCGAACTGATCCTGAACGGCGGCCAGCTGCAGAGCCACTCCCTGCACCTCTACTGCCTGCTGCTCCCGGACACCCTGGGGCTCTCCGGGGTGCCGGAGCTGGCGCGGGAGGCGCCGGAGCTCCTGAAGAGCGGCCTCGCGGTCAAGCGGGTCGGCAACCTGATCCAGGAGACGGCCGGCGGCCGGCTGATCCACCCGGTCAACCTGGTCCTCGGGGGGGTGGGGCGCAGGATTCCCCGGGACGCCCTGCTCCTGCTGCGCGACGAGATCGACGCGGTGCTCCCCGCCTGCGGCGAGGCCTACCGGCTGTTCAGCTCCCCGGAGCATTTCCCGCCGCTCCCCCCCCCGGACTACCTCGCGCTGCGGGAGTCCGGCGTCCCCTTCTCCGGCGAGCGGCTGCTGACGGGCGGAGGGGAGAGCTTCCCGGTCGCCCGGTACCGGGAATTCGTGGCCGAACGGGTCGTCGCCCACTCGCACGCGAAAAATGCCCGGGTGCTGGGGCGCCCCCCCCTGGTCGGGGCGCTCTCCCGTCTCAACCTGGGCTGTGAGCTGGCAGCGGGACCCGCGGAGCTGTTCCGGGAGTTCCAGGGGGAGCTCCTCGGGCGGGACATGCGCGCCAACGCGCTGGCCCAGGCGATCGAGCTGTACCAGGCGGCGCTGCGCGCCCGCGCGCTCGTCCAGGAGCTGCTGCAGCTCGGCCGGGAGGGGGCGGGCAACCGGCCGGTCGCCCCCGGGGCCGGCCGGGGGACGGCCGCCTGCGAGGCGCCGCGCGGGGTGCTGATCCACAGCTACGGCTTCGACGCGGCGGGGGTCTGCGTCGAGGCGGACGTCGTCACCCCGACCTCCCTGAACCAGGAGGCGCTCTCCGGCGACCTGCTGGCGCTGGCGCGCGCCCTCGGGGGGGCGGACGGCGAGCTTTTGTCGGGCGCGCTGGAGCGGCTGGTGCGCAGCTACGACCCCTGCATCTCCTGCGCGGTGCACCTGGTGAGGCTCTGAGACGGCTCCCCCGGAGCGGGTCGGGTCGGGGAAAAAATCGCGCTGGAACGGACCATTACGCCGGCGAAATTAATTTCACCCTCCGCTTGACAGCAAATTCCGGGTTGGTAGACTTGGGGTCAGGCAACGCAAGCAATCGCGAAGCGGCTCTGGAATACTCGTTACGTGCTGTTGAGTCCCTGACTACCTTATCGATCAAAGTTATCCCGTTTTCAGTCGTGGTGAGCACGCCCTCAACGGCAGAGGGAAGCCTGAAACGACTCCTCGGGGGATGTTACGACAGAGGTCAGTAACCCAAACAAACCGTGGCGGTATTCCGGAGTGCACGAAATTGGCGTTAGACCCAGGGTTACGCGGAAAGCGACGTTTCTCATCCGCCAGGCGGCCTCTCCGCCGCTCGAAAAAGGGTAAAACCAGCCGGTATCAGGCCCATCCTGGTCGACAACGAGCAGGGTGCACCCCCCCGGGTGGCTCAAACCGACGGATTAGCAGAAAGCGCCCGGTACTAACGCCAATCCCCCCGAAGAGGTCCATGACTCCCGTCATGGACCTTTTTACGTCCTCCGGCACGTCAAACCGTTGACTCTCCCCAAAACCGCGTCAAAAACAGCGTGAAACGTGGATAACTTGAGACAGCTCAGCCCCGCTCGGGCGCCGAAGTCAGCGGGAAGCGGCTCGTCTTCCACAAAGCCTGTGGATAACTCTGTGGAAAGGGGCGCCAAAAGGGGAAAAGAGCTCCGCATCTCCGCCGCACGATAGCGTTTTGCCTGTTTTTTAGGCAGAAATCCGGCACTGTCGGGGAAAAAAAAAGGCCCGGGCAAGCTGCCCGGGCCGGTATTTGCCCACCCCGCCTCAGGGCAGGGGTCACTCCACCGTCAGTTTCCTCACCCGCTGGGCCGCCGAGGCGGTCTTGGGAATCCTCACCTCGAGCACGCCGTCCTTGAAGCTGGCCCGCGCCTTGTCGGTCTGGGTCTCGGCCGGCAGCTGGAACCTCCTGGAGAAGGAGCCGTAGGAGCGCTCCAGGCGGTAGAAATCCTGCTGTTCCACCTTCTCCTCGCTTTGCTTCTGCCCCGAGATGGTGATGCTGTCGGGGGCGAGCTGGATGTCGATGTTCTCCCTCTTGATGCCGGGAAGCTCGGCCTTCAGGACCACCGACTCGTTGTCCTCGTAGATGTCCACCGGGAGATAGGGCTCCTCCAGCCCGCTCCCCCTCTGGGACCAGAGCGAGGAGAAAAACGGCCGCCTGAAGACCTCGTCGAAGAGCCGGTCCATCTGCGCCAGGGAGGAGAGGAACGGCCTGTTCTGCAACTGGCGCTGCTGGGCCTCCGGTTGCTGTTCTTTGCTTCTGCCCACATCCTTCTCGCCTTTTTCCAGCATAAAAGCCTCCTTGTGCCCTCACAGTTGGAAACAAAAGAGAGCATCAATGAAACAAGTATAATCTTGTCGGGACTCCAATGTCAAGGAGTCAGGGAGCAAGTCCCGCGGCCAGGTTCGGATATTTGAGGGTGATGCGCAGCTTTGACAGCATGCGGCTGTTGTCCATGACGCGCGACTCGGAGAAATAGGATATCATGAGCGGCGTCATGACCTGGCGCGCCTCCTCCCAGCAAACCTGCGCCGGCCTCGGGAGGCCGAGCCGGTCCGCCGCCGCGTTGAAGTAGGCGGTCATGGTGCTGGGCGAGCCGTCGCTCACGTTGAAGAGGTCGCCGTCCGCGCCGCGCTCCAGCGCGGCCAGGCAGATCCGGGACAGGTCGTCGGCGTGGATCCGGTTGGTGGGGAGCGCCTCCTCCTCCCTGAGCACCGGCAGGCCGTTTTGCAGCTGCATGACCGGCAGCCGGTCCGCCGCGTAGATGGCGCCCACCCTCAGCACCACGACCGCGACCCCGCGGCTGCGTCCCCAGGCGGCGAAGAGCTGTTCTCCGTGCAGGCGCCGCTTCCCCCTGGCGCTCCCCGGATGCGCCGGGGTATCCTCCGTCACCAGCTCGCCCCCGCAGTCACCGTACACCGCGGAGGTGCTGAGGTAGACGACCTTCGCGGGCTCCTCTCCCTGCGGGATGGCCGCGCAGAAGTTCCGCACCCGGCTCTCCTCGTGCCCTCCTCCGGGCGGGGGGGCCAGGTAGATGACCCCGGCCCCGCGGGTCGGCAGCCCGCGCAGCGTGGAGGGATCGTCCAGGTTCCCGGTGTGGTGGGGCGCCCCCTCGACGCTGGCGCCTCCCCTGTTGAAGGTACTGACCGCCACCCCTTGGGCCTGGGCCAGCGGCGCTATGCGGCGGCCGATGGAGCCGCACCCGACGATAAACAGATGTTCCAAGATGTTCTCCTCCTCTTTGCGGTTTCCGGATGCAGGCTGTGGCATGGTCCCCTGCCCCACCCCCCACCGGGTCGGGGTGAGGGATTCGCCCTGGCGCGGCAGCTGCTCCGTGGGGACTCCCTCACCCCTGCCCCCGGAGGGAGAGGGGATACGGCGTCAAAAAAAAGATCTTCCGATACCGCCTATGATGGGGTGTATTTGCCGGCGGGGAGTCCCCCGTCCCGCCGCGCGAGCTTTCCCCTCTGCTGCGCAGGGAGGGATTCAGTCCGCGCTGCGCGCCTGCCTGTTTATCTATCAGAATCCGCCGGGGGGTGCCAGAAAAAACTCCAGACGGATCCGCACGGCGACCCCGAACGCCGTCGCCCCACCCCGCGGGAAGCGCGTAGATGAAGCGGCACGGCGCTTTCTGCGCGGTTCGGCGGCCACCGGCACAAAAGCTGCTTGAGAGAAACCCTCGATCTTCGGGAATCATGGGAAAATCCTCCCCGGCGTGCTACAGTTGAAAGCGGACGAGGTGACCCATGAGAGTTCCGGCCGGCGCTTATCTGATCGTGCTGCTCCTGACGGCGCTCTGTTCCGGTTCGCTGCAGGCGAGCCCTCTGCCGGTCCCGCCCGACCAGGAGCAATACCTGGACGCCCGGGACTGGTTCCAAGCGGGGCTCTCCCTGAACGGCGCGGGGAAGTACCGGGAAGCCGCCGAGGCCTTCCGGCGCAGCCTCTCCATCGACCCGGAGAACCCCCTTGCCTGGCTGAACCTCGGCACGGCGCAGGCGCTTTCGGGTGACAGCGGCGCTGCGGCCGACTCGCTCAGAAAGGCGCTGAGCCTCGACCCGAAGCTTGCCATGGCCTATGCCAACCTGGGCGAGATCTACTTCACGTCGGGACGCCTCCCCGAGGCGATCGACGCCTTCAGCGCCCTCTTGGCGCTTTGGCCCGGCAACCCGGACGCGCAGTACAAGCTCGGCCTCGCCTACCTCGCCCTGGGCGACACCGGCCAGGCCCGGGCGCACTACCTCGCCCTCAAGGCATGACCCGGAGCTGGCCGCCAAACTGCTCCGGTCCATCGACAGGGGCATACCCCACAACTAGCGGAGGTGCCATGCGCTTTGCGACGCTGCTCACGGACCTGTACGAACTTACCATGCTTGCGGGGTACCACCAGCAGGGGATGCACGAGCGCCCCGCGGTATTCGACCTCTTCTTCCGGCAAACCCCCTACAAGGGCGGCTACGCCGTGTTCGCCGGGCTGGAGACGGCGCTGGAATACCTGGAGGGGCTCGCCTTCAGCGAGGAGGATCTGGACTACCTGGCGGGGCTCAAGATGTTCCGGCCCGAATTCCTCAGCTACCTGCAGGGGTTCCGGTTCCGCGGCTCCGTGACCGCCCCCGCCGAGGGGTGCGCGGTGTTCGCCCGGGAGCCGCTCCTGACCGTGGAGGGGGGGCTCGCCGAGGCGCAGTTCGTCGAGACGGCGCTGCTCAACATCATCAACTTCCAGACGCTGGTCGCCACCAAGGGGGCGCGCATCCGGCACGCGGCGGGGGGCGCCGAGGTGCTGGAGTTCGGCCTGCGCCGCGCCCAGGGCCCCGACGGCGGGCTCTCCGTGGCGCGCGCCGCCTACATCGGCGGGGTGCGCAGCACCAGCAACGTGCAGGCCGGCAAGGAGTACGGCATCCCGGTCCGGGGGACCCATGCCCACAGCTGGATCATGGCCTTCCCCGACGAGCTCGGCGCCTTTCGCCGCTACGCCGAGAACTTTCCCGCCGCCTGCGTCCTGCTGATCGACACCTACGACACCCTGGAAAGCGGCCTCCCCAACGCGCTGACGGTCGCCGCCGAGCTGAGGGCCCGCGGGCACGAGCTGTACGGGGTGCGCATCGACTCGGGCGACCTCGCCTACCTGTCGCGCGCGGTGCGCGAGGCCTTCGACGCGGCGGGTTTCCCCGGGGTGAAGATCGTCGCCTCCAACGAGCTGGACGAGCAGGTCATTGAATCGATACGCTCGGAGGGTGGCAGGGTCGACATCTACGGGGTCGGCACCCGGCTCGCCACCTGCGCCGGAGAGGGGGGCGGCGCCCTGGGCGGGGTCTACAAACTGGTCCGGGTCGACGGCGAGCCCAAGATGAAGCTCACCAGCGACGTCTCCAAGGCGACCCTGCCGGACCGCAAGAGGGTGCTGCGCGCCGTCGCGCCGGACGGCTCCTTCATCCAGGACATCATGACCCTGGAGGGGGAGCAGATCGCCCCGGGCGACCTGGTCTACGACCCGGCCAACCCGCTGCAGCAGGTGCACATCCCGGCCCGGGCGCGCTTCGTCGAGTTGCGGAGCCGGGTCATGCAGGGGGGGGTGAGGTGCGCCCCGGCCGCCACCCTCGAGATGGCGGCCGAGCGGGGCGCCCGGGATCTGAGCCTGCTCCCCGAGGGGTGCCTGCGGCTCTTCAACCCGCACGTCTACAAGGTATCCATCAGCGCCGGCCTGAACGCGCTGAGGCTCAGGCTGATCGGCGAGGTGCAGGACCACTACCAGCACGGGCGCGGGGCCTGAAGGCCCGGCTTCGCCCGCTGATCTCGGGGCCGCGAGGTCCCGGACCACCACCAACAGGGGCGCCGGGCCTGAGACCTGGCTGCGGCGCCGGAGGATGACATGAATCGCAGAGCGGCCCTACTGATCGTCGATGTGCAGCTGGACTTCTGCCCGGGGGGATCCCTCGCGGTTCCTAACGGCGCCGACGTGGTTTCCGTGCTGAACCGCTACCTCTCCCTCTTCAGCCTGCGGGGCTCCCCGGTCTTCGCCTCGCGGGACTGGCACCCGGCCGGCAGCGCGCACTTCCGGGAGTCCGGCGGCGCCTGGCCCGCGCACTGCGTGCAGGGGAGCCCCGGCGCCGGGTTCCACCCGCTTCTCCAGCTGCCGGAGGGGACCGTCGTCATCTCCAAGGGGACGACCCGCTGGGACGACGGCTACTCGGCGCTGCAGGGGGTGACGGAGAACGGCACCCCTTTCCCGATGCTGCTGCGCCACATGGCGGTGGACCGGCTCTTCGTGGGGGGGCTGGCGACGGACTACTGCGTCAAGCAGAGCGTGCTGGAGGCGCTGGCCGAGGGGTACGCGGTCACCCTGCTGACCGACGCCGTCCGGGCGGTGGAACTGCACCCCGGCGACGGGGAGAGCGCCGTCGCCGAGATGCTCGCCGCCGGGGCTCAAGCCGCCACCCTGAAGACGGTCGCCGCCCTGCTCCCCGCCGAGGGGGGGTGAGGGGGCCGGGGCGGCTGGCGCGTGCCGGGAATATGCCTTCATCATACAAAAATATGCTCCCTTCAAAAATCAAATCCGGGGCGGCATTTTTTTTTGACTTTCGGATGCGGTCGCGCTAGATTACAGCACATTAAAAAAGCGCTGGAAAAGGGAGCATCCGCATGATGATTAAGACCAACAACCTGAAGATCAAGAGCATCACCCCGATCATCGCACCGACCGACCTGAGGCAGGTGTTCCCCTTTTCCGCCGAGTCCGGCGCCTGCGTGAGCGCGAGCCGGGTGGCGATCAACCGGATCCTGCGCGGCGAGGACCGGCGCCTCATGGTGGTGGTCGGCCCCTGCTCCATCCACGACCCCAAGGGGGCCCTGGAGTACGCCGAGCGGCTGGCCGCCCTGTCCCGCGAGGTCTCCGAGGAGCTGCTCCTCATCATGCGGGTCTACTTCGAGAAGCCGCGCACGACCGTCGGGTGGAAGGGGCTCATCAACGACCCGGACATGAACGGCAGCCACCTGATCTCCAAGGGGCTCGGCATCGCCCGCAACCTCCTTTGCAAGGTGACCGAACTGGGCCTCCCGGTGGCGACCGAGATGCTCGACCCGATCACCCCGGAGTACCTGGCGGACCTGCTCTCCTGGGGGGCGATCGGCGCCAGGACCACCGAGAGCCAGACCCACCGCGAGATGGCGAGCGGGCTCTCCTTCCCGATCGGCTTCAAGAACGGCACCGACGGCAACCTGCAGATCGCCATCGACGCCATGAAGGCGGCGCTGCACTCCCACAGCTTTCTGGGGGTGAACCGGGACGGGCTCACCTCCATCGTGCAGACCACCGGCAACCCCGACGTGCACATGGTGCTGCGCGGCGGCTCCAAGCCGAACTACTCCCCGGAGGACATCGCCAAGGCGGAGCAGATGCTCGCCAAGGCCGGGCTCACCCCGACCGTCATGGTGGACTGCAGCCACGGCAACTCGGAGAAGGACTTCCGGCGCCAGGCGGAGGTCATGAAGAGCGTGGTGGACCAGATCGAGGCGGGGAACCGCTCCATCTCCGGCGTCATGATCGAGAGCTATCTGAAGGAAGGGAACCAGCCGATGCCCAAGGACCTCTCCGCGCTCGCCTACGGCGTCTCCATCACGGACAGCTGCATCGGGTGGGAGACCACCGAGTCGATCCTGCGCGAGGCCTTTGCCCGGCTGAAGGCCTGCGGCGGCAGAAGACCGTCCTAGGGCCGGCAGTGGACAAAAACCTCCCTCCCCCCTGGCGGGGGAGGGTCGGGGTGAGGGGGAAGGCGGCCACATAGCGCCTGCGTCAGTTGTAAGGAAGAGCTAATCCCCCCTGTCCCTCCTTTACCAAGGGGGGAACATGAAGGCCTTCAGTAGAGCAGATGGATGATGAATAAGAAAGGCCCCGGCATATCGCCGGGGCCTTTCTTATTGCCAGCTATTGGAAACCTGTTCCAGTGGTTGGAAGTTTATGCCAATGGTTAGACGCCTGTTGTCAACTGTTACAGGCCTGCTGCCAGACAGCAGCCTTACTTTACGGTCACCAGGTAGAGCGGCTTGATGAAGGTCGCCTCGGTGGCCTGCTTCACCAGCTCCACGACGTCCTGCGGGACGGCGGAGTCGAGCGAGAGGATGACCATCGCCTCGCCCTTCTTCTCGCGCCGGCCCAGGTTCATGGACGCGATGTTGATGTCGGCCTCGCCGAGGATGGTGCCGATCCTTCCGATCATGCCGGGACGGTCGCCGTAGGCGAGCAGCAGCATGTGCTCCTCGGGCCTGAAGTCCATCTGGTAATCGCGCAGCTTGATGATGCGCGGCACCCCTTCGAAAAGGGTCCCGGAGACCAGCCGCTTCTCGCCCGGCCCCTCGATGCTGATGGTGATCATGTTGGAGAACGCCTCGGACTGGCTCGACTTCACCTCGTCCACCACGATCCCCATGCGGTCCGCCACGAGCTGCGCGTTCACCATGTTCACGTCCTGCTCCACGCGCCGGTTCAGCAGGGCGGCGAGCCCCAGGACGGTGATCGGCGTGCAGTCGTTCTGGGCGATGTGCCCCGTGTAGGTGAAGGTTATCTTGTTCAGGTTGGTGTCGGCCAGCTGAATGATGAAGTCGGACAGCACGTTCATCAGGTTCAGGTAGGGGCGCATCTGCCCCATGAGGGAGGCGTCGAACCTCGGGATGTTGATGGCGTTCTCCAGCGGCTGCTCGTCCAGGAAGTGAATGATCTCGCGCGACACGTCGACGGCCACGTTCACCTGCGCCTCGAAGGTGTTGGCGCCCAGGTGCGGCGTGACGACCAGCTTGTCGTTGGCGATCAGCTTCTTCAGGGTCTCGGAGTCGGGCGGCTCCTGGCTCCAGACGTCGAAGCCGGCTCCGGTCACCTTGTCGGATTCCAGCGCCTCCAGCATCGCCTCCTCGTTGATGATCCCGCCGCGGGCGGCGTTGATCAGGATCACCCCCTGCTTCATGGCGGCGAGTTCCTTCTGCCCGATCATGTCGCGGGTCTCGTCGGTGAGCGGCGTGTGGACGGTGATGATGTCGCAGACCCTGATGATCTCCTCCAGGGAGACCAGCCTGACGCCGAGGTCGTGCGCCCTCTTCTCGGCGATGTAGGGGTCGCAGGCCAGCACCTCGCACTCGAAGGCCTTGAGGCGCGTGGCGACGCGGCCTCCGACCTTGCCCAGGCCGATGACGCCGGCGGTCTTCCCCTTCAGCTCGTAGCCGGTGAAGGGGGCGCGCTTCCAGGCCCCGCTCTTGAGCGACGCGTTGGCCTTGGGGATGTTGCGGCAGAAGGAGAGCAGCAGCGCCATGGCGTGCTCCGCGGCGGAGTTCGTGTTGCCAAACGGCGCGTTCACCACGATCACCCCTTTGGCGCTGGCGTAATCCACGTCGACGTTGTCGACTCCCACGCCGGCGCGCGCCACCATCTTCAGGTTGTGCGCGGCGTCGAGCAGAGGCTTGTCCACCGTCGTGCCGCTCCTGGTGATGATAACGTCGTAGGCACCAATGACCGAGTAGAGCTCTTCCTTCTTAAGTCCCAGCCGTATGTCGAGTTGCACGCGCGGGTCGTGCTGCAAAATAGCCAGTCCTTCCTGAGCCACCTCATCGGTTACGATAATCTTCATTGCCACTCCTTTTGGGTATAAGGTTCGCTTTCACCTGGTACTTCAGGGCGATTCGTTGCATAAAAGTTTGGCGGGTTCGCTTTCAGCTGCTGCTTCCGGGATCTGCCTCCACTTCTGAGCACGCTTTCAGCTGCTGCCTCCGCGCGAGGCGTTGACTTCCGGGCAGGCTCTCGGCTGCTGCCTCCGCGTGAGGCGTTGACTTCCGGGCAGGCTCTCGGCTGCTGCCTCCGCGTGAGGCGTCGACTTCCGGGCAGGCTCTCAGTTGCTGCTTGAGGCGTCGCTGCCGTCTGCGCCCTGCCTCGGATGACGGTTGCTACTGCCGGCGCTTGGCGTTCCGGATGAAGTCGCGCACCTTTTCGGGATCCTTGCGGCCGGGTGCGGATTCCACGCCGCTCGAGACGTCCACGGCAAAGGGGGCGACCCTGAGGACCGCCGAGGCGACGTTCTCCGGGTTGAGGCCTCCTGCGAGGATGATCGGCCCGCGCCCTTTTGCCGCGATGGCGCAGTCCCAGTCGAACTGCTCGCCGGTGCCGCCGTAGGAGTTGGGCGAATAGGCGTCCAGCAGGTACCCTGCCACCCGGTAGTCCGCCATGGTGGCGAGGCTTTCCATCCCCTGCACCCTGAACGCCTTCAGCACCCGCCTGCGCACCAAAGCGCAGTAGGCAGGGCTCTCCTCGCCGTGCAGTTGGATGAGGTCCAGCCCGCAGCGGTCGGCCGTAGCGTTCACGAAGTCGAGGGATTCGTTGACGAAGAGTCCCACCACCTGCACGAACGGCGCGATCCCGGCGATGATGGCCGCGGCCCACTCCGGGTCGACGTAGCGCGGCGACTTCTCGAAGAAGACGAAGCCCAGGGCGTCGGCCCCGGCCTGCGCCGCCATGAGGGCGTCCTCAAGGGTTGTTATACCGCATATCTTAACTTTTGTCATTGCCGTATACCTTTAGATTTATTCACTAGAGCTCGCGGGGCGGGCCTTTCGGCTGCGCGCGGTCGCCTGCTAACCTAAGGTTGTGGTTTTGTCCCCCCTGTGAAATAGGGGGGAAGCTGAACGTAGTGAAGCAGGGGGGTATTTCCGCCGGCAGAGAGACCCCCCTGTCTCGCTGCGCGAGCCTTCCCCCCTACTTCGCAGGGGGGATACAGCTAAAGTCCCCTCGTTAACTTGATGGCACTGCCCCCCTACTCCCCTTACCGTAGGGCGACCGGGTCCCGCCACCCCCGCCCCCTTACAGCGAAACCTTGGGCAGCCTCTGCAGCGCCTCGCGAATCTTCTCCTCGGGGTATTCGAAGTCCTCCAGGCTGCCGGAGAGATAGGCGTCGTAGGCCCCCATGTCGAGCTGGCCGTGTCCGGAGAGGCCGAACAGGATGGTCTTCTCCTTCCCCTCCTCCTTGGCGAGCAGCGCCTCGTCTATGGCGGCGCGCACCGCGTGGGACGACTCGGGCGCGGGGACGATCCCCTCGCTGCGCGCGAAGAGCAGCGCCCCCTCGAAGCAGGCGTTTTGCGGGTAGGACTTCGCCTCGATCTCGCCGGCGTGGTAGAGCTGGGAGATCAGCGCGGAGTCGCCGTGGTAGCGCAGTCCGCCGGCGTGGATCCCCGGCGGCATGAAGTCGTGCCCGAGGGTGTACATCATGGTGATCGGGGCGAGCTTCGCGGTGTCGCCGTAATCGAAGGCGTAGACCCCCTTGGTGAGCGTCGGGCAGGAGGAGGGCTCGACGGCGAGGCAGCGCACCTTCTTCCCGTTGGCGCGGTCCGCGATGAACGGGAAGCTCAACCCCGCGAAGTTGGAACCGCCGCCGCAGCAGGCGATGACGACGTCCGGGTAGTCGCCCGCCAGCGCCATCTGCTCCTTCGCCTCCAGGCCGATGACGGTCTGGTGCAGGCAGACGTGGTTCAACACGCTCCCCAGGGCGTAATTGGTGTCGTCGTGGGTCGCCGCGTCCTCCACCGCCTCGGAGATCGCTATGCCGAGACTCCCCATGTTGTCGGGGTCGCCTGCGAGAATGGAGCGCCCCGCGTTGGTGAACTCGGAGGGGGACGGGATCACGGTGCCGCCCCAGAGCTGCATCATGCTCTTGCGGTACGGTTTCTGGGTGCAGGAGACCTTCACCATGTAGATGGTGCACTCCAGGCCGAACATGGAGCAGGCGAGCGCCATGGAACTCCCCCACTGCCCGGCGCCGGTCTCGGTGGCGATGCGCCGGATGCCCGCCTCCTTGTTGTAGTAGGCCTGCGGGATCGCGGTGTTCGGCTTGTGGGAGCCGGCGGGGGAGACCCCCTCGTACTTGTAGTAGATCTTGGCCGGCGTCCCGAGCGCCTGTTCCAGCCGTCGGGCGCGGATGAGCGGCGCCGGTCTCCAGAGCTTGTAGATCTCGCGCACCGGGTCCGGGATGTCGATCCAGCGCTGGCTGGACATCTCCTGCTCGATGAGCGCCATCGGGAAGATGACCCCCATCTCCTGCGGGGTGACCGGCTGCAGGGTCTGCGGGTTGATGACCGGGAAGAGCGGCCCCGGCATGTCGGGGATGATGTTGTACCACTGCTTCGGGATGCGGGTCTCGTCAAGCATGAACTTGGTGTTCATAACGGCTCCTTTTTTTAAAGCGTCGCTGGCAAGTGTGCGGGTCTCGAAGTGCTTAGCACGGGTCAAAAGCCTCCCTACCCCCCGGCGCCAGCCTGCGCCAAGGCTTCGGCCGACAGGGGGGGGCGGGGTGAGGGGGAAGGCGCCATTTGGGACTGTTGTCGGATCGCCCTACCCCAGGAGCTCCTGGAGCTTGGCCCCGATGTCGTCCTCGCGCATCAGGGACTCCCCGATCAGGAAGGCGTGCAGCCCCTTCCCCTCCAGACGCACGATCTCGTCGCGGCGGGTTATGCCGCTCTCCGCGACCAGGACCCGCCCGGGCGGCACCAGGGCGGCGAGCCTCTCGGAGGTGGCGATGTCGACGGCGAAGCTCCTCAGGTCGCGGTTGTTGATGCCGATCAGGGTGCAATCGGTCTGCAAGGCGACCTCCAGCTCGCGCTCGTCGTGCACCTCAAGGAGCACGTCGAGGGAGAGCTCGCGGGCGATGGCGGAGAACTCGCGCAGCTGGGAGAGCTCCAGCATGGCGGCGATGAGCAGCACGGCGTCGGCGCCCGCCGCCCTCGCCTGGTAGACCTGGTAGGGGTCGAAGATGAAGTCCTTCCTGAGCAGCGGCAGGCTCACCTGTTCGCGGATCAGGGCCAGGTAGCTCAGGTGCCCCAGGAAAAAATGCTCGTCGGTCAAGACCGACAGGCAGCTGGCGCCGTTGTCCTGGTAGGTCAGGGCGATCTCCAGCGGATCGAAGTCGGCCCGGATCACCCCCTTCGAGGGGGACCCCTTCTTCACCTCGGCGATGATCGGCGTCCAGCCGGAAGCGCAGGCGTTGACGATGGCGGCCTCGAAGCCGCGCGGCTGATCCTCCAGGTCGGCGATCCGCCCCATGATCTCGGCAAGCGGGGCCGCTCCCTTCACCCGGGCCAGCTCCCCGGTCTTGTAATCGACGATTTTTTTCAGCACGTCCGGCATCTGGGTCATGGTGCGGCGCTTCCTTTGGTGGTATAGGCGCTCTTTGGCGCGGTTTCAGGGCTGGCCAAGGGACTTCAAGGACCTCAAGGACCGAAAGGAACCCGGAGTTTTTCCCTACTCGGCTTCGTTGCTGAGGGCGATCAGCTGCTCCAGCTGCGCCGCGGCGCGACCCGAGTCGATCGCCTCGGCAGCCAGTTTGAGCCCTTCCATCACATCGGCGGCCTTCCCGGCGGCCACCAGGCCGAAGGCGGCGTTCAGCAGCACGACCCGCCTCTTGGCGCCGTCGCAGCCGGAAAGTATCCCTTTCACGATGAGCGCGTTGCCGACCGCGTCGCCGCCGTGCAACTCGGCCACGGCGCAGGACTCCAGCCCGAAATCCTCCGGGGAGACCAGCCTCACCGCGACCCCCTCGGGGGTCACCTCGGCGATCCGGGTCTGGCCGGTCAGGGTGATCTCGTCCATGCCGTCCAGGCCGTGCACCACGAACCCCCTCCGGCAGCCGAGCTTTTTCAGCACGTGGGCGAGCTTTTCCACCAGGTCCTCCCGGTAGACCCCCAGCACCTGGCAGTCGGCGCCGGCCGGGTTGGTCAGCGGCCCCAGGATGTTGAAGATGGTCCGGATCCCGATCTCGCGCCGGGGGCCGATGGCGTGCTTCATGGCGCCGTGCAGGGCGGGCGCGAAGAGAAAGCCGATGCCGATCTGGGAGATGATCCGCTCCACGGCTTCCGGGGTGACCCCCAGGTTCACGCCGAGCGCCTCCAGCACGTCCGCGGAGCCGCAGGACGAGGAGACCGCGCGGTTGCCGTGCTTGGCCACCTTCACGCCGCAGGCGGAGACCACGAAGGCGACCGTCGTCGAGATGTTGAAGCTGTTGGTGCCGCTGCCGCCGGTGCCGCAGGTGTCCAGGATGGTCTCGCGGTCCAGGTTTATGTCGTCGCGGTCCATGCCGAGCGAAACCTTGCCGACCCGGATCGGCTGGGCCCGGTCACGCATGACCCGCGCCGCGCCGGTGATCTCGTCCACCGTCTCCCCCTTCATCCTGAGCGCCGTGATGAAGGAGGCGATCTGGGCGGGGGTCGCGCCGCCCGACATGATCTGGTCCATCACCTCGATCATCTCCGGTTCGCTCAGATCGTCCCGGTCTACCACGCGCGCAATTGCCTTTCGTATCATGACGGCTCCTAAGAGGGAAATTTAGTCGTGGTGCTTTTGCGACAGGTCCAGGAAGTTCTGCAAAAGCTCCTTGCCCCCCTGGGTCAGGATCGACTCCGGGTGGAACTGCACCCCCCAGACCGGCAGCGTGCGGTGCCGCATCCCCATGATCTCCCCCTCGGCGACCCAGGCGGTCAGCACCAGCTCCTCCGGGAGGGAAGCGCGCTCCACGACCAGCGAGTGGTAGCGGGTCGCCTGGAACGGGTTGGGGAGCCCCGCGAAGAGCCCCTCCCCGTCGTGCAGGATCGGCGAGGTCTTGCCGTGCATGAGGGTGGCGCTCTTCACGACCTTGCCGCCGAAGGCGTAGCCTATCGACTGGTGCCCGAGGCAGACCCCGAGAATCGGGATGCGCCCGGCGAAGTGCCGCACGACCTCGACCGAGACCCCCGCCTCCTCCGGCGAGCAGGGTCCCGGCGACAGGACGATGCGCTCCGGCGCCAGCTCTTCGATCTCGGCGATGGTGATCTTGTCGTTGCGGAAGACCCGCACCTCTTCGCCGAGCTCGCCCAGGTACTGGACGATGTTGTAGGTGAAGGAGTCATAGTTGTCTATCATCAGGAGCATGATTACCTCGGGAGAACAAAACGTTGAGTCGGAAAAACCGTCGAGTCATAAAAACGGTTGAGTCGGAAAAACCGTCGAGTCGTCGAGTGGGAAGGCGACTAACGCCTCAATGAATGTAGCAGTTTGCGACACAACGACTTAACGACTTAACGACTTAACGACTCAACGACTTAACGACTTAACGACTCAACGACTCAACGACTCAACGACACAACGACTCGACGACTCGACGACTCAACGACTTGACGACTCAACGACTCGACGACTCAACCGCCTCACTCAGTCAAGTCCCTGCTCGGCCATCTCGATCGCCTTGACGACGGCCTTCGCCTTGTTGACGGTCTCGGCATACTCGTAGGCCGGATCGGAATCGGCGACGATGCCGGCTCCCGCCTGCAGGTGCACCTTGCCGTCCTTGACGATCAGCGTCCTGATGGCGATGCACATGTCCATGTTGCCGGAATAGGAAAAGTAGCCGACGGCGCCGCCGTACACCTCGCGGCGCACCCCCTCCAGCTCCTCGATGATCTGCATCGCCCGCACCTTGGGGGCCCCGGAAAGGGTCCCCGCCGGGAAGGTCGCCCGCACCACGTCGAAGGAGTCCTGCCCGGGAGCCAGCTCCCCCAGCACGTGGGAGACGATGTGCATGACGTGGGAGTAGCGCTCCACGACCATCAGCTCGGTGACCTTGACGCTGCCGATCTTGCAGACCCGCCCCAGGTCGTTCCTTCCCAGGTCGACCAGCATGACGTGCTCCGCCAGCTCCTTGGGGTCGGCCAAGAGCTCCCGGGCCAGCGCGTCGTCGGCGGCCGGGCTTCCCCCGCGCGGGCGGGTCCCGGCGATGGGGCGCAGCTCGACCAGATCCCCCTCCTTGCGCACCATGACCTCCGGCGAGGCCCCCACCACGACCGTCTGGTCCAGGCGCAGGAAGAACATGTAGGGAGACGGGTTCAAGGTCCGAAGCGCCCGGTAGATGTCGAAGGGGTCGACGGTGAGCTCCCCGGAGAAGCGCTGGGAGAGCACCACCTGGATGATGTCGCCGTTACGCACGTACTCCTTGGCGCGGCTCACCCAGGACTCGAACTCCTCGCGCCCGACGTTCGAGGCGAGCGCCACCTTGCCCCCCGCGGGAGCCGGCGCGGCGGCCGGCAGCGGCGCCTTGAGCCGAGCGATCAGCGCCTCGATCTTGGCGAGCGCCTCCGCGTAGGCCGCCTCGGGCGTGGCCGAGCCGTCCAGATGGGCGTTGGAAACCACCTTGATCTTCTGGCTCAGGCTGTCGAAGATGAGCATGGTGTCGGTTATGATGAAGTAGGCGTCATAGGCGTCGATGCCGCGCGGGTTCAGGTCCGGGAGCTCCTCGAAATGGCGCACCGCGTCGTATCCCAGGTAGCCGACGGCGCCGCCGAAGAAGCGCGGCAGGCCGGGGACCTCCACCGGGGCGTAGCGCGCCATGAGGCCGCGGATGTAGTCCAGCGGGTCGGCCACCTCCACGCGGCGCACCTCGTCCCCCTCCACGATCTCGACCCAGTTCTCCTTGCCGCGGATCACCACGGCCGGAGAGGATCCCAGGAAGGTGTAGCGCCCCCACTTCTCGCCCCCCTCGATACTCTCCAGGAGGAACCCGTAACGGCCGTCGTCGATTTTTTTGAAGGCCCCGACCGGCGTATCCAGGTCGGCGAGGATCTCCCTGAAGACCGGAATCAGGTTGCCTTGGGCGGAAAGCGTCTGGAACGTCGCGTAATCTGGGTGGTACATGGGGCTCCTTGGAGATGGTTGCCGGGGTTCGGGTCTGGAGGGAGCAAATCCCTGTCAACAATGGATTTAGCCCACCTTTACTAACATATGGGGATAAAAGTGTCAAGAAAAGGGGGGATTCGATCAATCCGGCACGGCCCGATCGCGCCTCGAGTCCGAGCGGCTTGACTTTTGGCGGCGCTTGATAAATAGTTACCCATCCCCGGATACCGGGGTGCGGCTCCTTGCCACAGCTGGTGAGCGCACGCCAACGGCGGCAGCGCTCCCCCCAAGCCTTCCCGGAAACGGAGTACCCGTGTCACTCGCAACGCGGCTGAGAACCACCCTGCGCAGCGTCGCCCTCGCCGGCGTCGGCCTGATCGTCTCTTTCAAGAGGGCGAGCGAGCAGCTCCTGCTCCCCGGCACCTGGCGGGTGAAGCCCGCGGGGAGCATCGCGCTGGAGTCCCTTTTGGGGAGATTTCCGCGCTACCTGGCGGCGCCGTGCGGAGGTGTTGCGTGCGGGGAGGGGTGGTTCCCCATCATCTGGGACCTCTGCACCGCCATCGAGGCGCTGGAGCATCTCGGCATGCCGCGCGTGGCGGGGCTGCACGCCGAGGAGAGCCTCGGGGGGCTCTTCCTGCGCGCCGCCTCCGGCTCCTACCTCGTGCGGGAGCTGGCGCGCGAGGCCGAGTTTCGCGCCGCGGCGACCTGCGAGCAGTGCGGGGCGGCCGGTTCGCTCCAGATCGGCCGCGGCTTCGCGAAGACGCTGTGCGGCGAGCACGCCAAGGCGCGGACCCGTCCCAAGCAGCTCAGAAGCGCCCGGGCCGCCGGCCTGGACCAGACGCCCGAGCTGGTCTTCATGGACACCGAGTTCACCGACTTCGACTATCCGCAGCTCATCAGCATCGGCCTGGTCTCCGAGAGCGGGGAGCGCTTCTACGCCGAGATGAGCAACGGCTGGAGCCGGGAAGGGTGTTCCTCGTTCGTGGCGCAGACCATCCTGCCGCAGCTGACCGCCGGCGACTTCCTGCAGGAGCGCTGCTATGCGGGGCGCCGGCTCGCCGACTGGCTGGCCGGGCACGCCGGCCCGGTCCGCGTGGTGACCGACGCGCCGGGCTACGACTGGGTGCTGATGCTCGACCTGCTGGCGGGCATGCTGCCGGAGAACCTCTGTCCGGAGCCGGTGACCTTTTTCTCCGACAGCTTCCCGGAGCTGGTCCCGCTGCTGCAGGAGGCGCGGCACAAGGCCTTCGCCGACCTCCCGGCGCACCACGCGCTCAACGACGCCGAGGCGCTGCGGGAAGCCTGGGAGGTCATGACCCTGAACCTGCACCCGGCGATCCTGGACCAGTACCTGAGGAACTTCTGAGCTAAATCCCCCTTCGAATAGCCCCCTCCCCGCAGCCGCAGCGTTACCGCGCTTTTGTCCCCCCTATGCAGATAGGGGGGAAGCTGAACGCTAGTGAAGCAGGGGGGTCCTTTGCCCGAGGGAAGACCCCCCTGTCTCGCTGCGCGAGCCTTCCCCCCTGCCATGCAGGGGGGATACCGGCGCGCGCAGCGCTAAATCGGGCCCAGGGAAAACTGGGTTACCGCGCTTTTGTCCCCCCTATGCAGATAGGGGGGAAGCTGAACGCTAGTGAAGCAGGGGGGTCCTTTGCCCGAGGGAAGACCCCCCTGTCTCGCTGCGCGAGCCTTCCCC
>Ga0316217_10000704_pt1 | contig 46393 bp, 43 predicted proteins | sample 1anoAmetaG_FD_203633 | JGI IMG/M metagenome (GOLD analysis project Ga0316217, IMG submission 203633) | Freshwater microbial communities from Trout Bog Lake, Wisconsin, USA - 1anoA | ecosystem: Environmental > Aquatic > Freshwater > Lake > Hypolimnion/Profundal zone | place: USA: Wisconsin...
AAATACCATTCAGGTAAAATTTCTAAAGGAGTATTAAAAGGATCAGCAGGTTCACCTAATTGTGTGGGAGCCATAACTCCTAAACCAATGCAACAAGCGAATGTCCCTAAAATGCAAACAGGGAAAACATATAAAAGATCGTTTGGCCAAGCAGGTTCTCCATAATAATTATGGCCCATACCTTTTGCAAGTTTTGCTCTTAATTTTGGATCCGTTAAATCTGGTTTTTTTATTACTGACATAATGATTATTTAAATTAATTTTTTAATTACAAAGGTCCTGAAATACCTTGTTTACGAATCATTAAAAAATGCGTTAGCATTAAAGCTGCTGCTGCTAGTGGTAATACAAAAGTATGAGCACTATAAAATCTTGTTAATGTACTTTGGCCTACACTTTCACCACCACGTAAAATTAATACTAATGGTGAACCAATAATAGGAACAGCTGCCGGAACACCTGTAACAATTTTACAAGCCCAGAATCCAACTTGATCCCACGGTAATGAATAGCCTGTTACACCAAATGATACTGTCACAACAGCTAGAATAACACCCGTTACCCATGTTAATTCGCGAGGTTTTTTAAAGCCTCCTGTTAAATATACACGAAAAATATGTAAAACCATCATTAGAACCATCATACTTGCCGACCAACGGTGAATTGAACGGATTAACCAGCCAAAATTAACATTTGTCATAATAAATTCAACTGAAGCAAAAGCATCAACTACACTTGGGCGATAATAAAATGTCATAGCAAAACCTGTAGCTACTTGAACTAAAAAACATGTAAAAACAATTCCACCAAAACAATAGAAAATATTTACATGAGGGGGTACATACTTACTAGAAATATCATCAGCAATGGCTTGAACTTCTAAACGTTCCTCAAACCAATCGTAAACTTTTCCCATATCATATTAAAAATAGTTTTCACAGTTAAGCAATATTTTGAATTAAGGCGAGAGTGGGATTCGAACCCACGGAATCTGTAAAGATTCATCTGATTTCAAATCAGACGCAATCGACCAACTCTGCCATCTCGCCAAAAGATTAGTTTTAATACTAATCTTAGATATTAATTAACTATTATATGTATTAATTCCAGTAAATTTTATAGAAGCCGGATTTGGGTTTTTTCCAATTGAAAAGTTACGGTTATTAAAAGTTGTTCGACCAGGATTAACTTTTTCAGGGAAAACACCGTCAGTAGGATGTAAATATTGAATTTCTCCACTTGGAAATATTCTATAAATTTTATAATCATTAAGCTTAAAAGTTTTTAACTGAGTTCCTAAAGCTAAACATTGTTCTTTACGTGCTAAATATAATAAATTTAATCCAATACCCATTATAGCAACGCCACCAGTAGGCATTTCAAAAATTTGTTCTTTAAGACTTGTCCAAGTGATAGCATATTTTTCTTCTACTTCAGCTGATCTTAACCAGCCACCAGTACTTCCACCAAATTTAGGAAAAGACGCTTGTGAATTTAATGTCATAGGTAAAACTTTATAATTATTTAACGTTCAATATATAATTCTAATAAAAAAATTTTTTTTTTACTAGAATTATATAATTTGTAAACTATAGAATTTTCTAGCGGAGAATGGATTTGAACCATTGACCTTCGGGTTATGAGCCCAACGAGCTACCAGACTGCTCTACTCCGCGAGATGCTTGTATTATATAATATTAAGATATCTATAATTATGCAATAGTTAAATAGAATAAAATTCTAAAGTAATTTATGCTTTAGTATACCATACAATAATTAAAAAAGTAGTAATATAATTTGGTTAAGAGTATCATTTAAAATTTTAGTTAATGTAATTAATAGATCAAGCTTTTAAGAAAAAGCTCAACCTATTTTATTAAGTTACTTTTAACTGTTTAATAAAAAAGCCATTATAAAGTATATTAATGTTAATATTGTTGTAAGAAGGTTTAATGATTTTTGAGCAGACGTAGGTGACCCTAAAATATCAGTTTTATTAGCAAAACTAGACAATCCTATATTTTCTTGAGGCATTCTTAAGAAAACAAGAAAAATTAAAAAAATACTTAATAAAAACCAAATGTATTTTAACATAATTTTTTGAATTTAAGAAAAAGTTAAAGTTCAAAAACTTCTTTAAATACTTTATTTACTCTATCTCCAGAATCAATGCATTCTAATGGATCTTTTCGTAATCTATGTCGTAAACATAATGTAATTATTTTTTCAATATCATCAATCGTTACTTTATCTCTTCCATCATATGCAGCATGGGCTTTAGCTGCTCTGTTTGTCACAATATCACCACGTAAGCCATCAACATCTAAACGACTACAAACTTGAGAAATTTTAATACGTAAACTATAGTCTAATTCCACAACTGGTAATAATTTTTGGGCAGAAACAATTTTATCTCTTAATTCTTGCTGTTTCTCCTCGTAATTTTCGATCCAAATCATTGGCGTTTGATCAAATGATGTACGTTCTTCTACCACTTTTACACGTAATATTGGATCTTTAACAGTCCTAATTTCAGCATGCATTCCAAACCGATCAAGTAATTGTGGTCTTAGTTCTCCCTCTTCTGGATTTCCTGAACCAACTAGAACAAAACGTGCTGGATGTCGAATTGATATACCTTCTCGTTCAACAGTATTCCAACCTGATGCTGCTGAATCAAGAAGAATATCAACTAAATGATCATCTAATAAATTAACTTCATCAACGTACAATAAACCACGATTAGCTTTTGCTAATAAACCTGGTTCAAATGCTTTTATACCTTCTGTTAAAGCCTTTTCAATGTCGATTGTACCACAAACACGATCTTCAGTTGCACCTAACGGTAAATCAACCATTGGAATTTTTATTAATTCTGTTTCAAGAATTTCACCTTTTTGAATCGCAGATTTTACCTCATTTCCCATTAAATCTAAATCTGATTTATGAGAATTAAAAGGATCGTTTTTGACCACTTCAATTTCAGGAAGTAAATCAGCAATAGCTCGAATAGTAGTGGATTTTCCAGTACCTCGATCGCCCATAATCATCACACCACCAATTTTGGGATCAATAACATTTAATTGTAAAGCTAATTTCATTTCTTCCTGTCCAACAATAGCTGTAAACGGAAAAACAGGAGTAGTAAATTTTTTTAAATCTTGTGATACCATATAACTTTTTCTAATCTTTCTTAAAAATTTTATATTAAATTAATAATCAATAAAAAATTGTGAATTGACTTAAATTAATTCAAATATTATTAACTATCTTAACTAAAAAGATCATTCTCAATCATAAAATTAAGTTAGTTAATAATATATTTTTAGTTATTAAGAGTTGAACCTAATCGAACAGCTAAAATACCTGCTAATAAGCTAATACATAAAGCAGTATAAATTTGTGAATCGTAAATCATGATTAATTTTGGATATAGTTAAAATTTTTTTGATTCTAAAGATTTTTTTATTTTAATTTGAAACAAAAAGGTAAGACTATTTAAATATAAAAGAGACTAATAATATACTATTTTAATATAAAAAAAATATAAAGAATATCTTTTTACCAACTAGATTTTCTTACACCTGGTAAAAGACATTGATGTGACATTTCTCGAAAAACATGTCGTGAAATACCAAAATCTCTGAATACACCGCGAGATCTACCTGTTTTCCAACAACGAAGTCGAATTCTTGTTTGTGAACTATTACGAGGTAATTTTTGTAATTTTGAATGAATTTGAAGTTTTAGGTTGAAAGTCTTTGCTTCTTTATAATTTTTGATTAAATTTGCACGTTTTATCTTATATTTCTTGTTTAATTTAATACGCTTTTTTTCACGCTCGATCATACTTTTTTTTGCCATAAAACTAGTTTGATTGTTATTGGTTTGTATAAAAATTGAAGTTTTATAAATGAGCTGAAAATTATTTTTTTAACTTATTTCAGAGATAAGATTTACTATATTCTTTTAATTTAAACAAGTAAAGAGATTAAATAGTTTTTTTTATTTTTAAGAACGTGACTTAAAAATTGTTAATATTAACCTAATGAATATTATGTCTAATTCTGTTAAAATCATTAATTTTTTTTCTGTTTGCTTATAATACTACGTTGGCTAACTTTTATTTAGTTTAGTTGTAAGAAAGTCAAAAACCATTTTTTATATTAAGGAATTATTTACTATGGCATTACCATGGTATCGTGTTCACACTGTTGTTTTAAATGATCCGGGTCGCTTAATAGCGGTTCACTTAATGCATACAGCATTAGTTGCAGGCTGGGCGGGTTCAATGGCTTTATATGAATTAGCGGTATACGATCCTTCAGATCCAGTATTAAATCCAATGTGGCGTCAAGGGATGTTTGTTATGCCTTTTATGACTCGTTTAGGGATCACTGATTCATGGGGTGGATGGAGTATTACTGGTGAAAGTGTTTCAAATCCTGGTATTTGGAGTTTTGAAGGGGTGGCGTTATCACATATTTTATTATCTGGTATGTGTTTTTTAGCTGCAATTTGGCATTGGGTTTATTGGGATTTAGAATTATTCCGTGATCCACGGACTGGTGAACCTGCTTTAGATTTACCCAAAATTTTTGGGATTCATTTATTTTTATCAGGTTTATTATGTTTTGCTTTCGGCACTTTCCACGTAACAGGTTTATTTGGTCCAGGAATTTGGGTATCTGATGCTTATGGTATTACTGGAAAAGTACAGCCAGTCGCACCATCATGGGGTCCTAATGGTTTTAATCCATTTAACCCTGGTGGAATCGCGGCACATCATATTGCTGCAGGCATTTTTGGTATAGTTGCTGGTAGTTTCCACGTAGCAGTACGCCCTCCTCAACGTTTATATCGTGCTTTACGTATGGGAAATATTGAAACAGTATTATCAAGTAGTATTTCAGCTGTTTTTTTTGCAGCTTTTGTTACATCTGGAACAATGTGGTATGGAGCTGCTGCAACACCAATTGAATTATTTGGTCCAACTCGTTATCAATGGGATAGTGGTTATTTCCAACAAGAAATTGAACGTCAAGTAGAATCTTCTGTAAGTGAAGGTTTATCTGAAAGTCAAGCTTGGTCACGGATACCAGATAAATTAGCATTTTATGATTATATTGGTAATAATCCTGCTAAAGGTGGTTTATTCCGTGCGGGACCAATGAATAAAGGAGACGGTATTGCTGAAGCTTGGCTAGGACATCCAATTTTCCGAGATAAAGAAGGTCGTGAATTAACTGTTCGTCGTATGCCAGCTTTCTTCGAAACATTTCCTGTTATCTTAGTAGATAAAGATGGTATTATTCGTGCTGATATACCATTCCGTCGAGCTGAATCAAAGTATAGTATTGAACAAGTCGGAGTTATAGTAGATTTCTATGGTGGTAAATTAAATGGACAAACATTTAAAGATGCCCCAACAGTTAAAAAATTCGCTCGTAAAGCTCAATTAGGTGAAGTTTTCGAATTTGATAGAACGAGTTTAGAATCTGATGGGGTTTTCCGTAGCAGTCCACGTGGTTGGTATACATTTGGCCATGCTAATTTTGCTTTATTATTCTTTCTTGGTCATTTATGGCATGGTGGGCGAACGATTTTCCGTGATGTCTTTACTGGAATTGGTGCAGAAGTGACAGAGCAAGTCGAATTTGGGGCATTTCAAAAACTTGGTGACAAAACAACTAAAAAACAAGGTGCTGTCTAATATAATTTTAGATTTTCTTTTTTAAGTTTTTAAATAGGATTAAACAATGGAAGCTTTAGTTTACACATTTTTACTTATTGGTACGTTAATTGTGATTTTCTTTGCAGTATTTTTCCGCGAAACACCCAGAATCATTAAGAAATAAAACCATAGTTAACGGTTTTATTCTTAATCTTCGTGTTCTTCGAATGGGTCACGTAAATTTTTAGCAGCTGGACCAAATGCAGTATAAATAGAATATGTTGTAATTCCTAACAGTAAACTCGATAAAAAAATAACAATAATAGTTGCTGTTTCCATGTTGTATTATTTTCTAGATTAATAACCTAGTATTATATAACATCTAGTAGAAAAATTAATTTATTAAAAAAGATATATTCTTATGGCATTACGCACAAGATTAGGTGAACTTTTAAGCCCATTAAATGCTGAATATGGTAAAGTTGCCCCAGGTTGGGGAACAACTCCAATTATGGGGATAATAATGGCTGCCTTTTTAGTATTTTTATTAATCATTTTACAAATTTATAATTCCTCGTTAATTATTGAAAACGTTGTAGTTGATTGGCGTAATGGTCTTGTTTAAATTTTTATATTATTAAAAAACGATTTAAAAGATCTTTAAGATCTTTTAAATTATCAATTATTCAAAAAAACAATAAATCTATGGATATTATAAGTCTAGGTTGGGCAGGTTTAATGACAATGTTTACATTTTCACTAGCTTTAGTAGTATGGGCTCGTAATGGTTTTTAATAATTAAAAATTTAAAAAATAGATATATTATGGCACTAATTTTAAATATATTTCCTTATGCTAGTCCAGAAATTGTGACAGCAGCAATTACTTGTTTCTTTATGACTTTATTTGGACTTTCATTAGGCTTTGCTTTATTAAAAGTTCAAGGTGAATAAAAAACAATTTATTAAAACCATAATATTAGAAATGATTTTAAAAATATTCGAAGTATTTAATGGTTGTAAATTAAATTAAAAATAATTTCGAAATATTTAATTATTTTTCTTTGTCACACAAAGTATGAAATAGTCAATAAGAATAGTTTTTAATCTATTATATAATTTACCTTATTCTACTACTTGCCAATATAGTTTTGACAAGTAATAATTATTTTAATAAAAGATTGTTTATTAATCCTTCTTATTAATGTAACTTTACTTTTCTCTGTTTAATAATATAGTCTAAGACTAACAAAGTTTGGAATCTTTTAGATGAATTTAAGACTGAATTTTTAAATATTAGCAAAATATTATTTAAAGAAGTTCAGTATAGCCTGTTTTAACTCTCTATAAGTCTTTTCGTTGAATAAAATCTAATTGATTTCTATTTTCAAGTTACTATTTTAGAAATAAAAAAAGAATTAAACTATTTATTATAATTATAGGTTTTATAAACTTTTTTCTACTATTTTTATACTCCCTACTAATGAATGTAGACCAATCTAGCGAAAATTCTAAACGGGACTGACGAGACTCGAACTCGCAACTTCCGCCGTGACAGGGCGGTGCTCTAACCAATTGAACTACAATCCCAGCATATCAAATATAGCAAAATTAAAAAAATATGTAAATATCTTCGGTAAGGAGAAACAGGGATTCGAACCCTGGATACAAATATTTGTATGATAGATTAGCAATCTATTGCTTTCGACCCCTCAGCCATTTCTCCTAATTTTATATCTTCTTAAAAAATATAAAATATATAAAATAATTAGTTGGCTCAGGCTGGATTTGAACCTGCGACCTTGGGCTTATGAATCCCCTGCTCTAACCACTGAGCTACAGAGCCTTAACATTATTTAAAGTTTATCGAATGAATTGTACTATTACTTATCTTTTCGCTAAAAATCTTTATTTTAAATTTAAATTTATAATAGTCTTTTTCAAAGATTGAAAAAAACTATTATAAATTTAATTTATTTAAGAGATGCTTTTCCTCCGGCACTTTCAATTTGTCCCTTTGCAGCTTCAGCTGCATCTTTTGCTAACGCTTCTTGAACGATTTTAGGAGCAGATTCCACTAATTCTTTTGCCTCTTTTAACCCAAGACCTGTTAAGCTACGTATAACTTTTAAAACTGCAATTTTTTTATCCGCTGGAACTTCATCTAACATAAGATTAAATTCTGTTTTTTCTTCAATCTCTTCTATAGCTACTGGCGCACCAGCCATAACGACTGTATTTCCTACACTAGTAGATGCATCGACTCCAAAAGTTTCTTCAATTTTTGAAACTAATTCAGATGCTTCTAATAATGTTAAAGTTTTTAAGTCTTCAATAATTTGATCAATTTTTTGTGACATAATTAGTTTTTTCTCTATTTTTCAAGTTATCTTTAGTAATACCTAAATGTTTTTAACTTCTAATATATAATAATAAAAGTAATTAAAGGAAAATATCTAAATCTAATTTGAGAGAAGGACCCATACTGGTGCAAATAAATAAACTCTTAAAATATTTACCTTTTACGCCAGAAGGCCGATTTTGTTCAATTGATTTATATAATTCTTTCAAATTTTCTAATAATTGTTCATCTGTGAAATTTGATTTACCAAAGTTAACATGGACAACTCCTGTTTTATCAGCTTTATACTCAAATTTTCCTTTTTTAAAGTCTGTTAAAGTTTGTTTTAAAGTATTTGTCACAGTTCCAGATTTTGGAGATGGCATTAACCCTTTTGGACCTAATATTCTACCTAATTTTGCTAACTTTGGCATCATATTTGGTGTAGCAATCAATAAATCAAAATTAAGATTTCCTTGAGTTATTTGATCAATTAAATCATCATTTCCAAAAATATCAGCACCTGCTGCTTCTGCTTCTGCAAAATTTTCATCATTTGTTAAAACAGCAATACGAGTTTCTTTTCCAATTCCATTAGGTAAAGTCACTGTTGTACGTAATTGTTGATCGGCATATTTTGGATCTATATTTAAATTAGCATGTAATTCTACACTTTCAACAAATTTAGCTGTGGCGGTCTTTTTAAGAACAGTAATAACTTTTTCTAAGTTTGTATAAAGATTATCAGTAGTATTTACTAAATTTTCTTTTTGACGACGCGATAATTTTCGCATATAATTTTTCTATTAAAAACTTATAAGATTTTTTACTAATCTACAATAGAAATACCCATATTACGAGCAGTTCCTTCAACAATTTTTATTGCACTAGTAATTCTTTTGGTATTTAAATCAGGTAATTTTATCAGTGCAATTTCTTCGACCTGGGCTTTTGTAATTGAACCAGCTGTAATTTTATTTGGGTTTGCTGACCCTTTTTTAATTTTTGCAGCATTTGCTATTAAAACAGAAGCAGGTGGTGTTTTTAAGACAAATGTATAACTTCTATCTTCATAGACTGAAATTTCTACCGGAATGATAAGACCCGTTTTCTCTATAGTTCTTGCATTGTATTCTTTACAAAAAGCAGCAATATTGACACCGTGTTGCCCTAAGGCAGGGCCAACAGGAGGAGCTGGTGTAGCTTTACCAGCTGGTAACGCTAATTTAATTAAAGCGTTTATTTTTTTAGGCATTTAAATCGATTTAATAGTAAAAATAGTTTCAATCGTTTTTTAAATAAATTTATTACGAAATATTAAAATTACAAAGATTCTATTAGAATAACTATCAAACCTTCTCTAACAAGAGAAACGCGCCCTGAAGGATTTGAACCCTCGACATCTAATTTTGGAGACTAGCGTTCTACCAACTGAACTAAGGACGCTAATTTGGTAATATAAATTAAATAGATAAAAATGGCAATAATTTAGAATTAAAAAAATTTATATTAAACTAAAAATGAAAAAATCTAAAAATTCAAAGAAATCAGGAGTAATTAAAAGTTATTTACCGCATAATTTTTTGGCTGAAAAAACAATTTTAAGTTGTTTACTAATTAGTTCTGAAGCTATAGATTTAACCGTTCGGACAATTTCAACTGATACTTTTTATTTTAAAAATCATCAAGAAATTTATAAGGCAATAATTACATTATATGAAAATAAACAGCCTGTTGATATAGTTACAGTAACAACTTTTTTACAAGATAATGGGTTATTGACAAAAGTGGGTGGTATTCTGGTTCTTGGTCAACTGATTAATCAAGCACCTAATGTAACAAATTTATCGGAGTACCTAAAATTAATAAAAGATAAATTTTTACGCCGTTCTTTAATTAAATTAGGATATAAAGCAGTTAATTCAGGCTATATTACAAATTTTTTATTAGAAGATATTTTGAATGATTTTGAGACTGAGCTTTTTAATTTAACTAACGAATTTAAGCCCTATAAAGTTTCGACTAGTGCTCAATTAATTTATGAGATTTTTTTACAATTAAAAAAAAAATCTAAAGAACCAAAATTACCTGGTCTATCTTCAGGATTTTCTTCATTAGACTCATACACACAAGGTTTTCAAAAATCTGATCTAATCATTATAGCTGGGCGTCCTTCAATTGGTAAAACAGCTTTTTGTCTAAGTTTAGCCATAAATGTGATTAAATATTCAAAAATACCTATCATATTTTTTAGTTTAGAAATGTCAAAAGAACAAATTATGTATCGTCTTTTAGGCATGGAAAGTAATGTTAACTCAATGCGTTTGAGAAGTGGAAAACTTGATCGTACAGATTGGGTTAAACTAAGTAAAGTTATTAAAATTCTTTCTAAATTACCTTTTTTTATTGATGATACATCTGATTTATCAATTCAAGATATTCGATCAAAAATTAAAACTATATTGTTTGAACAAAATAATGTTGGTTTAATTATGATAGATTATTTGCAATTAATGCAAAATTCAAAATTTAAAAATGAAAATAGAGCTTATGAACTTTCTCAAATCACTCGTTCTTTAAAAAATCTTGCCCGTGAATTTAATGTACCAATTATTGCACTTTCTCAATTAAGTCGAAATGTTGAAAACAGAGTAGATAAAAAACCTATTTTATCAGATCTTAAAGAAAGTGGCTCAATTGAACAAGATGCAGATTTAGTTTTAATGTTACATAAACGAAATACTAATCAATTTAATTTAGATAGAACAGTTTTACTAACAGATTTAATTATTGCTAAACATCGTAATGGTCCAACAGGGACTATACAACTTATATTTGATAAAAAACGAACAAAATATATAAATGCAAATTAAAAATAAAATGCCCAGAACCAGATTCGAACTGGTGACACGAGGATCTTCAATCCACTGCTCTACCAACTGAGCTATCCGGGCTTTACAAATTCAGTTTATTAAAGTTTTATATATATAACAAGCTCTTAAACAATTAATTTTATTGAGATAAAAGTTTTTATTGCTTATATTTGAAATTGTAATTATAATGTTCAGTGGATATAGGATTTAATATAATTAAAAAACATATTTAATTTGTCAGAATCTTAAGATAGCAGCAAAAATATTGGGTTATAATTAGTGTTAAAACTATATCTTTTATCTGGTTATCATTTAATGAGTTTTGATAGTAACCTTTGATTCAATATAAATTATTTTAATAGAAATATTAGTTATATTTTTTTATAAAAGCTGATACAATATCTAGTATAGTTAATTTTGCTTTTTTAACTTTTTATTTTAAATAACAGGAATTTCTAAATGACAACTTCATTAATAAATTTTATACTTAGTCTAGTAGCAGGTAGTTTCATTGTAGCTCTTATTGGTGGGGCTTTAATTATTATTAGTAATAGTGATCGAGTATCCCGTAACGAATAATAATCATTTCGAAATTATTATTGCAATTTTTAGTTAACCTGATATAATCTGGATTATCAATAATTACAAAATTATAATGATAAATCTTACTTTTGGTCCGAATATATTTTTAGGGATCATTTTAACTTTAGGAGTACTCTTACTATATTGCCTACGACTGATTAAACCTGAAGTTGCAAGAGATGAAGACATTTTTTTTACAACTATTGGGCTTCTTTATAGTTGTATATTAATGGTTCATGGCTGGAGATTAGATCCAATTTTGATGTTCAGTCAAGTATTAATTATAACATCAGTTTTAGTAGCTGGTTGGGAAAATATTAGATTAAGAGGTTTAATTGTTAAAATTAGTAAAAAGAAAAAAAATAATTAGTTGAATTATTTTAATCTTGTTTTCAGGGTCGTAAACAATTTTATTAACTTTATGTATAAAAAATACACACAATTCTGGGGCATAGTATTTTTCGTTGTATTCAATCTATTTTCATCAACGGCATTAGCGATCGATTTAGATGAAGCAACAAGAACAGTTGTGGCTGATTCATCAGGAACGACAGTAGTGTTAAGTCCAGAACAAGTTAAACGTGGTAAGCGTCTATTTAACGCAACTTGTGGTGCTTGTCATGTTGGTGGCATTACTAAAACTAATCCGAATGTTGGCTTAGATCTAGAAGCATTAAGTTTAGCAACACCACGTCGTGATAATATTACAGCCTTAGTTGATTATCTAAAAAATCCTACAACATATGATGGTTTAGAATCGATAGCGGAAATTCATCCAAGTATTAAAAGTGCAGATATTTATCCCCGTATGCGTTCATTAACAGATGAAGATTTATATTCAATTGCTGGTCACATAATGCTATCACCTAAAATTAATACAGAAAAATGGGGTGGTGGGAAAATTTATTACTAGCATTTTCTTTTAAAGAAAATGCTTTTATAACCTATAGATGGTAAAATAAAACCATCTATAGAATTAGTATATCTATTCAAAATCTATTGAATCTAAAAGCATGTAGCTCAGTGGATAGAGCATCAGATTCCGATTCTGAAAGTCGGGGGTTCGATTCCCTTCATGCTTATAAGTAAAATTTATTATAGGGGCTGCTTTGGTTTCGACATTTAAAGATAATTAAAATATGATACAGGTCGAAGTTATTCTTCTTCGTAAAAAACTGCTAATAAATATTAGCAATATTAGTATATTTAATAAGAAATTGGCAAAATTATAAATTGTTTGTACACATTCTAATTTCTTTAACTTTATTGCTTAAAAAATAGAAATTTTTATTTCAACCATTTGTTCACTTTTACTAGACGTTTTATCATGTTTAGTTTAGAATAACATTTATCTTGTTCAGAATTGAACTATACCTGTGAATGAGTCTTTTAGTTAACTTTAGATGGACATGGGTTCAATTCCCATCAGCTCCAATTATAGAGCATTCGTGGCCGAGTGGTTGAAGGCACCGGACTCATAATCCGTTTTCCTCTGGAACAACACTGGTTCGAACCCAGTCGAATGCAATTTCTTAGATAATTCTATGCTTGTTTTTTTATTATTATAAGAGTAATATCTACTATAAGAAATGTTTCTAATTAATATTTATGATTAAATTAAATTGTGAAAAAACTATTACTCAAATAGAAAAAAGGTTCATTAAAAAAAATCTTCCTATAATAAAAATTGGTGATACTGTTAAAATTGGTGTAAAAATTATTGAAGCTACTAAAGAACGTGTTCAATTTTATGAAGGAACGGTTATTGCAAAAAAAAATAGTTCTATTAATACTACAATTACTGTTAGAAAAATTTTTCAAGGAATTGGTATTGAAAGAATTTTTTTACTTCATTCACCAAAAATTGCTTCCATTAATCTAATAATATCTGCAAAAGTAAGACGGTCAAAACTTTATTACTTACGTCAATTAAAAGGTAAAGCTAGTCGTTTAAAACAAGCTTTCTAAAATTAAAAAATATTTTAATATTTAATTTATATAGTATAATAATATTTAGTAGAGTAAAAATAAAAAATTATATATTTTACTTTATGAATATTTATAATAAGGAGTCATATGGCTAACTACAAAGTAACATTATTAAGTGAAGAGCACAATATTAACGTAACAATTGATTGTAAAGATGATCTTTTTATTTTAGATGCTGCAGAAGCACAAGGTATTGATTTACCATACTCTTGTCGCGCAGGTGCTTGTTCAACATGTGCAGGTAAACTTCTTGAAGGTGTAATTGATCAATCTGAACAAACATTTTTAGGTGACGATCAAGTTGCAGCGGGTTTTGTTTTAACTTGTATTTCTTATCCAAAATCAGATTGTAAAATTTTAGTTCATCAAGAAGAGGAATTATACTAAACTAATATTTTTTTGAAAAAGTTACAACAGTATTGTTGTAACTTTTTGAGGGTTAGAAATTTAATTCAGCTGCTTGTACTTTTTCAAATTGTTTTTTCTTTAAAATTAAAAGAACTTGAGTTAATAAAGCAGAAAAACAGAATAGTAAATAGCCAATAATTCTTAATGGATTTTGTAATACAATTTCTTTTTCTTCTTGACCAAACCCACCAACATTTGGATCTAAATTTAAAGCTTCTTCAGTTTTAACAATGTCACCTGTTTTTACTATTAAATTTAAACCTGCAGGAATTTTTTGTGATATTTTGTTTCCAGTTGCATTGATAATAGTAATATTCCAATCACCTTTTTCTAGTTTACTTATTTCTGATATTTGACCTGTTTGCGTAGCTCCAAAAACATTAACATTGCTCTTTTCACCTGTTGGGTAAACTTGGCCACGGCCTCGATTACCACCAGCATAAATAGGATAACTTAAATATTTGATATCTGAATCTTTTTCTGGATCTGGAGATACAACTGGAAAAACTAATTCTTGGTGCGTTTTACCCGAAATTGGTCCAACAACCAAAATATTATCAAATTCAGTACTATAAGGAGAAATAAAAACCCCTTTATTTTTTTCTCTAATTTCAGCTGAAATTTGATTTTTTGAAGCTAATTTAAATCCTTTTGGTAAAATTAAAATCCCACCGACATTTAAGTCTGTTTGTTTACCATTAGCACCAACTTGTTGTTTTGTAATATCATAGGGTACTTTAATCTCTACTTTAAAGACTGAATTTGGCAGGATTGCTTGGGGAGCTTCTACTTCAATTGCTTTTTGATTTAAATGGCAATTTGCACATGCCAGTTTACCATTAGCTGCGCGAGGATTAGAATAATTTTGTTGTGCAAAAACTGGATATCCAGATACTTTTTCAATAGAAAATCCAAATATATTTACAGTAAAAGCTAAAATGAATAAAAGACGTTTAAAATACTTGTTAATTGCCATGGAGTAACTAATTTTTAAGTATAAGTAGTTAATGAATAAAATAATTTTTAATTAAAAACAAGATACCTAACCCAGAAAAGTATAAGAATAATATTGCTAAAGATAATAATATTTGAGTTAATGGATCAGTTGATGGAGTTAAAATTGCTCCAAGAATAGTGGCAACTAAAATTATGTATCGCCATGCTTTTAACATTTGAGTTGTCGATACAATATTCAATAAACCTAGTAAAATTTGAATAATTGGAATTTGAAAAACAATTCCTGTGCTATAAAAAAGAACTAGAATAAATTCAAAATATTGGTCGAATGACCAAAATGGTTCAAGAACTTCTTCACTGTAATTTAAAAAAAAATTAAGGGCTGCTGGAATCAAGGTATAGTAAGAAAATCCTAATCCCAATCCAAATAGGAGCAATGAACTAAGCAATAATGGTAAAATAATTTTCGTTTCTTTTTTTGTTAGACCGGGTAATAAAAATAAAATTAACTGTACTATTCCAAAAGGACTGGTAAAAAGTAGCCCCGAATAGAATGAAATTTTTAAGGTCGAAATAAAATATTCACCTGGTGCCGTTTGAAAAAATTTTACATTACTAATTGGAAATTCTAAAATTTTAACTATAGTTTTAACTTCAAAAAATGCTATCGATGTTAAGCATAAAATTACCCAGAACAAAAAAAAAACGCGCTGTCTAAGTTCTTCAATATGCTCTGAAAAAGGCAATTCTAATATTATAATTGTATTAGTTGTAAAATTAAAGTTAGAATTCGTTACCATAACCTAGAATTTTATATTGTTTATCTTATATTTTTTTCAAAAAATTAAAAAATAAATGATTTTGATATGATTAAATTCATTTATTTTTTAATTTTTTCGATTAATTTTAATAATTTTACATTATAAAATTTATTTAAGTGAATAAATTAATTTTTATCTGTATCATCTTTTAAATAATTATTGGCTTCTAAACGTGCAAGACTTCTTTTTAATTCAACAAGAGCATCTAATCGTTTTTTACTTGTTTCAGCTGCCTCAAGTGCTAATCTTGCTTTTTCAACTTCTTCAGAAGCTTTTTTTTTATCTTTCTTAAAAATCTCTTCGACACCATTAACTAAAACTATAATATTATCTTTTTGAATTTCCGCAACGCCTCCTAATAAAATCAGAGGTACCCATTTACCCTCATGCTTTAGTCTCATTAACCCTGTATCTAGATTTGTTATTAATGGAGCATGTCCATCTAATATTCCTATTAAACCACTTTCAGTTGGTAATATCACTTCATCAGCTGTTGTTGAAAAGATAATTCTTTGTGGTGTAAGAACTTCAATCTTCATAACCATATTTAATTACTCCTTATTAGATCCTGCTTTATTTAAGTCTTTGTTTAAAAGCTCTGCTTTTGCTTCTGCTTCTTCAATATTACCAACAAGATAAAAAGCTTGTTCAGGTAATGTATCTAACTCGCCTGCCAATATCATTTGGAAACCTTTGATAGTTTCTTTTAAAGTTACATATTTACCTGTTGAGCCAGTAAAAATTTCTGCAACGAAAAATGGTTGAGATAAGAAACGTTCTACTTTTCTTGCACGGGCTACTAATAAACGATCGTCTTCAGATAATTCATCAATACCTAAAATAGCGATAATATCTTGTAATTCTTTATAACGTTGCAATGTTTCTTTAACACTTTCTGCAGTTTGGTAGTGTTCTTCACCGACAATATTTGGTTGAAGCATTGTTGAAGTTGATTCTAATGGATCTACAGCTGGATAGATACCTTTCGAAGCTAAACCTCTTGATAATACTGTTGTTGCATCCAAATGACCAAAAGTAGTTGCTGGAGCTGGATCGGTTAAATCATCGGCTGGTACATATACAGCTTGTATTGATGTAATTGAACCTTCTGTTGTTGAAGTGATTCGCTCTTGTAATGCACCCATTTCTGTTGCTAAAGTCGGTTGATAACCTACTGCTGAAGGCATACGACCTAATAAAGCCGATACTTCTGATCCTGCTTGAGTAAAACGGAAAATATTATCAATAAATAATAAAACATCTTGTTTATTTACTTCTCGAAAATACTCTGCCATTGTTAATGCTGTTAACCCTACCCGCATACGTGCTCCTGGGGGTTCATTCATTTGACCATATACTAGAGCAACTTTTGATTGAGCAAAATTATTAGCGTTAATAACCCCTGATTCTTTCATCTCTTCGTATAAATCATTACCTTCACGTGTTCTTTCGCCTACTCCACCAAAAACTGATACACCACCATGTGCTTTTGCAATATTATTAATTAATTCCATAATTAGTACTGTTTTACCAACACCAGCTCCACCAAATAAACCAATTTTACCACCACGACGATACGGAGCTAATAAGTCTACTACTTTAATACCTGTCTCAAAAATTGCTAATTTCGTATCTAATTCGGTAAAAGCTGGGGCTTCCCGATGAATTGGTAATCTTTCTGTAGCTGTAACTTCACCTTGTTCATCAACAGGCTCGCCAATTACGTTAAAAATACGCCCTAAAGTTGGAGTACCAACGGGTACAGTAATTGGACGACCTAAATCAATAACTTCTACGCCTCGTTTTAAGCCATCAGTTGATCTCATCGATACTGTTCGAACTTTATTATCACCTAATAATTGCTGTACTTCAAGAATTGTTACTGAACCATCTTCTAATTTAATTTCAAGTGCATTATAAATTGCGGGTAATTTTCCCTCAGGAAATGTCACATCTAATACAGGTCCAATAATTTGATTAACGTAACCCTTATTTAAATTCCTTGCTATCATTTTTATTTAATCTGTTAAATTATATACAAATAAAAATACTTTCATTAGTAAATTTAAAATTAGAAAAAATTTAAGATTTACTCAGTATTTTTCATTATAGAAGTTTTAGTAAATTTTTGGTTATAGAGTTTCTAGTATCTTGAAAATTTAATTATCATCTTTCAGACGGCGAGTTATCTTTAGCCAATTGCGAGCTTCAGGATAACTATCTGGGGCTAGCTTTAAAGCTTGAAGCCAATATTCAGCTGCTTTATCGAATAATATTTTTGATAACTCTTTATATTCTTCACTATTTACATTTGATTCTTCCGCATAAGATTGAGCTTGTAAAGCTTGTTTATGATAAATTGCCCCAATATTATTTATTGCTTGAACAAGATTTGGATTCAATTCAAGCGCTTGATGATAATACGCTAATGCGTCACTATCTTTACCAGTATTTGCGTAAATTATTCCAATATTATACATTGAATAGCATCGATCATGAGGATCTTCGTCGAATTCAAGAGCTTTAAAATAATTTTCTAAAGCTTCTTTAAAACGGCCCCTTGCTTGAGAATACATTCCTTCTCGATAATATGAATAAGCCTTCTTTTCTAACAAAGTAGCAGGTAAAATTTTAAAAAGAATATCAGCTAAAACTGTAAAAGTTTTATCGATAAAATTTGACATAAAATCTCGTTTTTTTAACTTAAATTTATTATGTATGAATTATAGTATAATTTTGATAATTTCATTAATCAGAATTAGATGTAACAAATGGTAATAGTGACAAAATTCTAGCTCGTTTAATTGCTTTTGCTAATTTCCGTTGTTGTTGTAAACTAACCCCGGTAGCACGTCTTGGAAGAATTTTACCCTGTTCGGTTACAAATAAACTTAACAAATCAGTATCTTTATAATCAATTTTTTGACTTAGACTAATTGAAGCCATTTTTTGTTTTTTTACTACCATGTTTTATTTTATTTCTTTGTGAATAGTTTGATAGTTACAATGTTGACAGTATTTTTTTAACTCTAATCTTTCAGGATTATTTCGTCTATTTTTTTGAGTTAAATAACGAGAAACTCCTAATGAACGTTTATTAGTATTTGAACGACATTTTGTACATTCTAAAGTAATTAAAATTCGTGTTCCTTTATTTTTGGCCATAAAAAATTTTCTTAATGCTGTTTACTTAGTATATATTGCATAAAAATGTTTATCTTATCAAGAGATTAATTCTATAAAACTTTTTAGATTAAAAGCTTCCCATTTTTTAATAAATATAATACACTTGCTTAGAGGTTTAATTTTATAATTAATTGAGGTTAATAATATGGCTAACAATAAATCTGCTGAAAAACGAATTGAAATTGCTAAAAGAAATCGCTTACAAAATCGTTTTTATAAAAGTTCTGTTCGAACTTTAATTAAAGTCTTTTTAAAAGATTTAGAAAATTATAAGCTCCATCAAGATCCTACTTATAAAAAAAAGGCTCAAACAATATTAAGTTCTGTTTACAGTTTAATTGACAAAGGGGCCAAAAAAAGTGTGTTTCACAAAAATTCTGCCGCCAGAAAAAAATCTCAATTAGCTGGTTATTTAAAATCTTCATAACCCGTAATCTTAACAAATTTCAAAAAATTTAATAATTCTTATTGATCCAAATACAATTTTTAATTTTCTTTTTTTTTTAAATCTGTTTAGTTTCATTAATTTAAATAAAGATTATGAAAAATAATATTAACTATCTCACAAATCTTCCTGATTTTATTGCAATGCAACGGACTAGTTTTTGTTGGTTTATTAGTCAAGGACTTAATGATGAATTAAGTCTATTTTCTAGAATTTATGATTTTAGTCAAAACACAGAATATCTTTTATTTGGAGAAGAATATACATTAATTACACCCCCTTGTAGTTTAGTTATTGCTAGAAAATATAATGGTAATTATAGGGCTCAATTGGTTATTCCTATTGAAGTTCGAAATAAAACAATAAATGCAATTCGTTATCATAATCAATTTCCTATTGTTACATTACCTTTAATGACCACAGCTGCAACATTTATTTTAAATGGTTGTGAACGGGTGGTTGTAAGTCAAATTATAAGAAGTCCTGGAGTTTATTTTGAACAAACTAAAAATCAGAAAAAACAAAAGCAATTTAAAAGAAAATTATCAACCGAAATTGGTAAACTACGTGCCTTTCTACCTTCCGGTGAAGCTTTTATCTCCGAATATGATCTTTTCTTTTCAACTCCTGTTCAAAAAATTGATTCAATAAAAAAGGAAGTAAAAACAATACCTTACTGGCATCATACTTCTCTTTTTTCTTATTCGATTAATTTTTTAAAACAAAGAGAACAAAGTATTAATTTTTATTTTTTAGAGGCATTTAAATTATACAGAACGATTCTAAATAATTTTAAAAGTATTGAGAAAATAAAAATGATTCAAGTTTTTATTAAGTGGCTTAAATTTAGGAATACTTTCTGGGTTTTTGAGCAAAATTTAAAAAAATTGAGAATTTCATATTTAATAAATTATTTTAATTTACTATTAAAATTTTCAATTCAATATCAAATTATTCAAAAAAATTCTGTAAAGACTAATAAACTGGGTAATTTAAAAAAAAATTTTATTGATAAGAAGAATAGTATAATTTTAGAAAATGGTTTTAAAGAAATTTCATATAATTTACTTGATTCTTTGAAGACTCAAAAATTATTAAAAATTTATTACAAAGTTTTATTTAATATTCAAATAATAGGGCAAATTGAATTGAATAAAGATTTACTTCTAATTACAATTAAATCTATTACTTGGTTAAATGAACTGCAAAATTTTCATTTTTTAAAACAAACATCCATTAAATTAAACAAACAAGTTAAAGAAACTTTATTATTAATTAATTCCCCTGCTCTTGACATAAATATATATTTTTCAAAAACTTTAAAAGATCAATTGAAATACGTTTTCAAAAAAAAAAAAAGAATTCAGTATCGGCCGGATCGTCATAAATATATCAAATCTAAAACACGTCTTTTATTATTTAATGAAGATCATGAAATTAAAACTAATTATCATAAAAAATATGATGAAAAGGATTTATATACTGTTACACTAATTCCTGAATATGGTTCATGGATTCGTTTCGGATTTCAAAAAGCTACAAAAATTAATCAATACAAATATCCTTTAAAATATCAAGAAGAAGATATTAATATTCAGCTAGATAAAATTACTGAAAAACCGGTTTTATCATTATTAAAAGAAATGGGTTTAACGGACTTTGAGATATATAGAAACTTAGAACATGCAGACTTTTTTTACTTTAATCGTCCTTTATTGATAACTTCTACTCGTTTTAAACAACCTCTTCTTCGATTTAGTTTAAATTCACATTATCTAAAAAATATTTCTGAATTTTCAAGAATTTTTGATCCACGATATTATCGATTAGGAAAAATTGGAAGATTACAAATTAATAAAAGATTAAATCTACAACTTAATTTAAGTTTACAAGCCATAACTTATGATGATATTTTTGCAATTATTGATAAACTTTTAACTTTAACAATCTCTAAAACAATTCCAGATGATATTGATCATTTAAAAAATCGACGAGTCCGTTCAGTAGGAGAATTATTACAAAATTTGTTTCGAATAGGTTTACAAAGATTAGTTCGTAAATTAAGAAATCAAACGAATAAAGTTGATTCAAGTTATTTATTTGATTTTAACATTGTTAATGCAACAGTTAAAGAATTTTTTGGGTCAAGTCAATTATCTCAGTATTTAGATCAAACTAATCCCTTATCTTCATTAACTCATAGACGTCGTATTAGCGCTTTAGGACCAGGAGGATTTGATAGAGACCGGATTAGCTTTGCAGTACGGGATATTCACCCAAGTCATTATGGAAGAATTTGCCCAATAGAAACACCTGAAGGTCAAAACGTTGGTCTAATAGCATCATTAACTAGTTGTGCACGTGTAAATAAATCAGGTTTTTTAGAAACTCCTTTTTGGCGGGTAGTAAATGGCAAAGTTCTCAAAACAGGTAACCCGATTTATTTAACTGCTGATATTGAAGATTTGTACAAAATTGCACCAGCTGATATTTCAATAGACGAGGATAATTATTTATCAAAAAATGTTATTCCAGTCAGATACAAACAGGATTTTATTAATTTAGCCCCAGGAGACGTGGATTTTATTGGTATTTCTCCTGTTCAAGTTGTTTCAGTAGCAGCTTCCTTAATTCCATTTTTTGAACATGATGATGCTAATCGTGCATTAATGGGTTCAAATATGCAACGTCAATCTGTACCTTTATTATTACCTCAAAAGCCAATAGTTGGTACTGGGTTAGAGAATCAAATTGCAATCGATTCAGGTATGACAATTAATGCTAAAAGTTCAGAAATTGTAGAATTAGTAACAGCAAATCAAATTATTACTAGAAATGTATTAGGTCAAAAATTAAACTATAAATTACAAAAATATCTACGTTCAAATCAACAAACCTGTATAAATCAGAGACCCATTATTTGGAAAGGGGAAAAAATAAAATCAGGTCAAATGTTAACTGATGGACCTAGTATTTCAACTAATGAATTAGCTCTAGGCCAAAATGTTTTAGTGAGTTATATGCCTTGGCAAGGGTATAATTTTGAAGATGCAATATTAATAAATGAAAGATTAGTTTACGATGATATTTTTACTTCAATTCATATTGAACGATATAAAATTGAGATTGATAGCGCTTCAGAATTATCTGAACAAACAACTAAAAATATACCTAATTTAAATTTATCTGAAATAGAAAATCTAAATGATGATGGTATTGTAAGAGTTGGAACTTTTCTTAAACCTGGTGATATTATGGTTGGTAAAGTTATATTAAATGATACATCTGAGCAGTTACCAGAATCAAAATTGTTACGAGCGATATTCGGCGCAAAGGCAAAAGGTGTAAAAGATAATTCTTATCGAATGCCTGATGGAGAATATGGTCGTGTTATTGAAACCATTACCTTTAATAGACGAACAAAATTAACATATAAATTTGAAAAAATTTATGTGTTTATAGCTCAAATTCGTAAAATTCAAGTAGGAGATAAAATTGCTGGCCGTCATGGAAATAAAGGTATTATTTCTCGAATTTTGCCAAGACAAGATATGCCATTTTTACCTGATGGAACTCCCATTGATATCATTTTAAACCCTTTAGGTGTCCCTTCTCGTATGAATGTTGGTCAACTCTATGAGTGCTTATTAGGCTTAGCCGGTGATAAACTAAATTGTCGTTTTAAAATTTTACCTTTTGATGAAATGTACGGATTAGAAATGTCTAGAATACTAATTAATAAAAAACTTCGTCAAGCTTCGATTATTAACAATGAAGCTTGGTTATTTAATCCGTATGCTCCAGGAAAAATCGTCTTAATGGATGGTCGAACTGGCCAAGAATTTGAAAATCCCATTACTGTTGGAAAAGCCTATATGTTAAAATTAATTCATTTGGTAGATGACAAAATTCATGCTCGTGCAACTGGTCCTTATTCATTAATTACTCAACAGCCTTTACGTGGTAAAGCACAACAGGGTGGTCAACGATTCGGTGAAATGGAAGTTTGGGCCTTGGAAGGATTTGGTGCTGCTTTTACCTTAAAAGAATTATTAACTATAAAATCAGATGATATGGAAGGTAGAAACGAAACTTTAAATGCTATAGTGAAAGGACAGCAAATTCCAAAATTTGGAATTCCAGAATCTTTTAAAGTTTTATTACAAGAATTAAGATCCATGGGATTAGATATGAGTACTTATAAAATTGAAAAATTTAGTTCACATAAAAATTATGAAGTGGAAGTTAATTTAATCGAGAACTATAATCCTTTGTTAAAAACTTTCTCACCAACTTCGAATCTTAATGACATAGCCTTTTAAAATATAAATGATACAAATTACAAAAGAATTTGATTATATAAAGATAAAACTAGCTTCCCCTTTTCGAATTTTACAATGGGGAACTCGGAAGTTACCTAATGGCCAATTTGTTGGTGAAGTTCAAAAATCTGAAACTATTAATTATAGAACATTTAAACCAGAAATGGATGGTTTATTTTGTGAAAGAATTTTTGGTCCCAGTAAAAGTTTAGAATGTGCATGTGGTAAATATAAACATGTCCGTTATGAAGGTCTTATTTGTGAGCGATGCGGAGTTGAATTAACTGAATCAAGAGTTCGTCGCTACCGAATGGGTTATATAAATTTAATATATCCAGTAACTCATGTTTGGTATACAAATAGCCGCCCAAATTTTATGGCATTATTACTTGAAGTTGAAGATTGTGAGAAAACATTTAATACAACTTATACTTTTTATTCTGAAGATTGTAAAAAATGTGATTTATTAAAACCTAATACTTCAACAATTGTGAACTTATGGGATGAGCGAATTAAACGTATTAAATTATCTTCATTAGCATATTTTATCGCAGAAGACGACATATCATTCTATGGGCTACATTGGGACCTTCAGCAATACCGAAGAAGTCGAGAATGTGGGTATACTGATTACCCTTTAAAACCTGATTCAAAACCTCAAAATTACCGTTATAATACTCCAACATATTTACTAAGAATGACTCCCAATTTTTTAATTGGGGCGCCATTAATTAAAAGAGAATTAGAGAGATTAAATCTAAAATCTGAAATTAATCGAACTAGAATATTTATTTTAAATTGTACAAAAGTGTTAGATAAAGAGTCACCTATGTACGATTTTTCAAAATGGTTCAGAAAATGGGAACAGCAAAGAATATATAAATTACGAGAACAAGCAATTAAACGTATTAGAATTCTTGAAAATTTAGTGGGTACCGGTTCAAATCCGGCTTGGATGATTATAACAATTCTACCTGTTATACCCCCAGCTTTAAGACCAATGATTCAATTAGAAGGTGGTCGGTTTGCTACTTCAGATTTAAATGAATTATATCGTCGGATTATTACTCGAAATAGTAGACTTTTAAGACTTTTAGAAATTGATGCCCCCCAATTAATTATTCGAAATGAAAAAAGAATGCTTCAAGAAGCTATAGATACATTAATTGACAATGGTAAAAGGGGAAAAATTGCTTTAAGTGCTAATAATCGACCATTAAAATCATTATCAGATATTATTAAAGGAAAACATGGGCGTTTTCGTCAAAATCTTTTAGGAAAACGTGTTGATTATTCAGGTCGTTCAGTAATTGTAGTTGGTCCAACTTTAAAATTAAATCAATGTGGTTTACCGTATGAAATGGCAATAGAATTATTCCGACCTTTTATTATTCGTGAGATTATTAGACAAGGATTAGCAAGTAATATGAAAACTGCTAAAAATTTAATCCAACAAGATGGTTCTCTGATTACTCAGGTTTTAGAAAAAATTTTGACAAATCATCCAATTTTTTTAAATCGTGCACCAACATTACATCGTTTAGGAATTCAAGCATTTGAACCGATTATAATTCAAGGTAAAGCAATTAAATTACATCCATTAGTTTGTTCGGCTTTTAATGCAGATTTTGATGGTGACCAAATGGCTGTTCATATTCCTTTATCTTTAGAAGCACAGGCTGAATGTTATATGTTAATGTTAGCACCATATAATTTCTTATCTCCTGCAAATGGAGAACCCATTATCGTACCAAGCCAAGATATGGTTTTAGGATGCTATTATTTAACACTAATAAATGTTCCCAAATTATTAGGAGCAAACCATTATTTTTCTGGTTTGGAAGATGTAATTTTAGCCTATAGTCAAAATCAATTAGAAATTCATAGTTTAATTTGGGTTCGTGCTTTTTATAATATTGATCAAAATGTAAATTTGATTAAACGAAATGAATTGAAAGATAAAAGTTTTATTGAATACTTTGAAAATTTACAGATTCGTAAAAATCAGGACGGTGATCAAATTGTTCAGTATATCCAAACTACTACAGGGCGGGTAATTTTAAATTATACAATTCAAAAAACTTTAAATTTTTTATAATTTAATTAAATAAATGAAAAACTATATATATGAAAATAATTTAATTGGTAAGAAACAATTACGTCAAATTTTAAGATGGAGTTTTATTAATTATGACTCTCTGCAAGCTTGTTTATTGGCAGATGAATTAAAATATATTGGATTTAAATATGCAAGTCAAGCTGGAATTTCTATTAGTATTGAAGATTTGAAAGTTCCATTTCTTAAAAATTCTATGCTCTATAGAGCCAATCAAGAAATTATTAATTCTGAAAAAATTTTTTTAAAAGGTAAATTAACAGATGTTGAAAGATTTCAAAAAATCATTGATACTTGGAACTTAACTAGTGAATCTTTAAAAAATCAGGTAATTTATTATTTTAAAAATTATGATCCCTTAAATTCAGTTTATATTATGGCTTTTTCTGGAGCTAGAGGAAACTTATCACAAGTAAGGCAATTAGTTGGTATGCGAGGGTTAATGTCTGATCCAAGTGGTCAAATAATGAATTTACCAATTAAAAAAAATTTTCGTGAAGGCTTAACAATTACAGACTATTTAATGTCTGGTTATGGTGCTCGAAAAGGTATTGTTGATACTGCCTTAAAAACAGCTAATTCAGGGTATTTGACTCGACGCTTAATCGATGTTGCACAAGATATTCTAATTAGAGAAAAAGATTGTTTAACTAATCATTCTATTCTATTAAAACTAGATAAAAATGAAAAAAGCATTGATAATCAAGTATATAATAAAATTGTAGGTTTAATTATTAATAAATCTGTTATTGATCCAATCACAAATACATTAGTAGCTAAATTAAATACTCAGATCACCCCTACTTTAATTAAAACATTTCGAGAAAGAAATATTACCCAATTCTATATTAGATCCCCTTTAACTTGTAGTTTGTATAGAGCAATTTGTCAAAAATGTTATGGTTGGGATTTAGCAAATGAAAATTTAGTAGATATAGGAGAAGCTATTGGTATTTTGGCTGGTCAATCTATTGGAGAACCGGGAACACAATTAACAATGCGAACTTTTCATACTGGAGGAATTTTTACTTCTGAAGCGCGTGAGCAGATTATTAGTACGACAAATGGTATTATTCAATTTTCTAAATTTTTGAAAACAGCTATTTTAAGAACAAATCGAGGTGAGGATGTATTAGTTACTAAAAATTCTGGCTCTTTAATTTTAATATCGGATTCTCAACCGCAGAAGTTAATTCGAATTGAAGTTTTAAGAAATACCATTTTATTTCCTAAAAATAATCAATATATTCAAAAAGATAGAGTCATTGGAGAATTAATTAATGTTAATAAACAAATTAAAAGAGAAGTTAAATCTATCTTAAGTCCTAATTCTGGAGAAATTTTTATTCCTAAATTAAAAAATAAAAGAAATTTGCTAAACAATAATAAATTATTATGGCTTTTATTTGGGCAATTATATAATGCACCAATGAATTCGTTCGTTAATTTTTATCCTGACTATAAACTTAATAAATCTAGTTTTATTTTTAGAACAAAAATATTAAATCATTATTCAGGATTTGTTGAAGTTTTAAATTCGGAATTAAACTTATATCAACGAAAAATTCGTATTAATAATAATAAGTATTTTTTATCAAATTCAAGTTTAAAAAGTTTGATAGTTCAAAATGTTAATTTTAATCATATTTTGTTTTATAATAATAGCAAATATTTAATTAAGACACAAACAAAGCATTCAAAAATTTATATCCAGACAACGCGTAAAAATGAATTTGCTAATTTGTTAACTAATTCTTATATTTCTTTAACGGGTGGTCGGATTTTTTATGATTACTTAAACACGAAATATGTGAATATTTTAACAAATAAAATTTCCTATTATTTAGAATATTTTAAAGGTAAAAATATTAATGTATTTTATAATACATTAATATGGTTAAATGAAGAAACGCATAAAGTAAATTGCGACCAAAATATTGTATTAGTTAAACAAGATGACTTTATTGCAAAAAATTTTGAAATTATTCCAGACCGTTTTTGTAAGACCTCTGGGTTAGTTACAATAAGTCAAAAAAATACTATTATTCAAACAATAACAATTAAACCTGGGTTAGTTTATCAAGGCAAAGAATTTACTGATGAAGATCAAAAAATTTATTATCCGGGTGAGCAAATATTTGAGAATATTAATATTATAGCGCCTTCTATTTGTGAACGTATTATAGGAAAAAATACAGATCTATTATTAATTCGTCCTATTCACCTTTATGAATTTCCAAAAACTAGAAGGGTTGAGAAAATTTTTCAAACTGACAAAAAATTTCAGGATATCTTAAAATTAAAAACAACAGCAAAATATATTTATAAATCTAATCAACATCTTAAAACATCAAACGAGTTAAAATTAATTTCTCAAAGTTTAGTTTCAAAAATTGATAAATCGTTATTAAATAATATTAACATGGAATTAAAAGCAAATAATAGTAATGCTTTAATTCAAATTCAAGTAATTGAAAAAATTTGTTTAAATAATTTTATAGCACCGAAGCTGAGATATCGAAATTTGGAGTCCTGTTTTTTAGTTCAAAAAAAGCAATTTTTAGATTCCTATACAATTATATGTTATTTAGAATCTCTTACTTTAAAATCATTAGAGATTGTAAAATTTAAAATTAGTCAAGAGCAATCAATAAAACAGATTCTTTTAATTTCAAATGATAATTGTATAACAATTGAGAAAGATCAACTTAGTAATAAGGGACTAAATGATTTTATTTTAAATACTAAAAATACAAATGAAATTGGAAAAATTATTATTAAAAATGATAATTTAATTACAATTCAAAAAGGGCGCCCATACTTTTTTCCTAATTGCAAAACAGAGGATTTAGTTAATCAAACAAATTTACAATATAAATTAATAAATGAAAATCGTAAGTATAATCAAATTAAGACAAACAGAAGAATTTTTTTAAATTCTTATGACATGCTAAAAGTTTCAATCTATGAAAAAATCAAGTTACCTAAAAATGAACCAAAATTCAAAATTGAGTTCTCTAAATTTTTCTTAAAAAAGAATGGAAAATTATATAGTTGCTTAATTCCTCGTTTCTTTAAAAAATTTAATATTAAAAATGGAAATTTTACGAAAAAACTTCCTAAAGTATTTAGATTTCAGAATAAAAAACAACAAAATATAAAAAAAATTGATCGAACTTTATTAATGCAAACTTCGGAAACTTTAACAAATGGTTTAAAGTTAATTGATCAAGTCCAATTGACTTTAATTAAATTTTTAGAATATCCATTTACAAAATCAACAAAGTCAATTGGTCTTTATTCAATAACTGAAGATTATTTTGAACAAGATGTGAATAGTGTATTTTGTAAAAAAAATGAATTTATTGAGGATGGTGCTACTATAGGGCTTTTAAATTTAGAAAAAGAGATTACTGGAGACATTGTTCAAGGTTTACCGCGTGTTGAAGAAATTTTAGAAGCAAGAAAAAAAAATATAATAACAAAAAGAATCCCTACCAACCAAAAAAAAGGGCTATTGATTCAAAAAACAAGTTTAGACCCCAGTTTTGAATTTAGAAAAATGGGTACACCTATAAAAGAAAATGAAAAAATTAATCCCCATAAATTGTTAAAAGTCTATTTTAATTATTATGGGTTATTAAAAACATTTTCTTGTGATTTGAAAAATTCATTACAATATCTACGTTTAACCGACAACTCAGAAGGTAGTTATAAAAGTTTTAAAAAAGTACAAACTTTTATTTTAAATTCAGTTCAATCTGTTTATAAAGCTCAAGGCGTTACAATTAACGATAAACATCTGGAAGTAATCATTAAACAAATGACAACAAAAGTGTTAATCACTTATGAAGGCGATAGTCCATTCTTAAGAAAAGAAGTTATTGATCTATATCATATTGAATATATTAATGAAATTATTCATAAACAACGAAAAGAGATTGCTTATTATGTTCCTTTATTATTAGGAATTACAAAAGCATCATTAAATAACCCCAGTTTTATTTCCGCTGCAAGTTTTCAAGAAACGACTAGAGTTTTAACTAAGTCAGCTATTGAAGGTAAAATTGATTGGCTTAGAGGTTTAAAAGAGAATATAATTATTGGTCATTTAATTCCAGCCGGAACAGGTTCACGAAACTATCGAACAAGCTTTAAAAATCCTATTTTATGTTAGTTCAATTTTTACTATTTTAGAAATCAATTTTTCAATATGAATTAGGAAATCTGGACAATTTTTTTTATCTTTGGTACAATTTAGGTATCTTTAAAAAATTATTTAAGTTAGTTAAAATTTTTATGTCTGATATAAGTTTATCTCAATTATTAGAAGCTGGCGTTCATTTTGGACATAAAGCATATCGTTGGAATCCGAAAATGTTTCCTTATATTTATACGGAAATAAATAATATTCATATTCTAGATTTAGTACAATCGGCAAAATTATTAAAAGAAGCCAATTCATATTTAAAGTCAGCAGCAAGTAAAGGAAAAACTTTCCTATTTATTGGAACTAAACGTCAAGCGAGTACTTTAATCGCACAAGAAGCTAGACGTTGTCAATCTTATTATGTAAACTACCGTTGGCTAGGGGGCATGTTAACAAATTGGGTAACTTTACGAAATCGAATAGAACGATTACACACTTTAGAACAAGAGGAAGCTGATAATATTTTTGCTTTATTACCTAAAAAAGAAGCATCATTACGGAGAAAAGAATTAGAAAAATTAAGAAAACATTTAGATGGTATTAAAGGTATGTTAAAAATTCCTGACATTGTTATTTTAATAGATCAAAAACGAGAAATTACTGCTATTCGTGAATGCCGTAAATTAGGAATTCCTATTGTTTCAATTTTAGATACTAATTGTGATCCAGATTTAATTGACATTCCAATTCCGGGTAATGATGATGCCGTACGATCAATTAAATTAATTTTAAAATCATTAACAGATAGTATTATTAATGGGAAATTAAAATAAGAAAAATCAAATTTTGTTATTTTATTTAGTCAATAGAATTACTTATTTTTTAATAAAAATTATCTAATTTTAACAAATTTGAATAAAAAAAAGTCTTTAAATAAAATTCAAAAAAAGAATAAATAAATGCTTTTAACTAAAAGAATTTTTAATTAAAAATTCTTTTAGTTAAAAGCATTTATTTATTCTTTTTTTAGAAAAATTAGCTTTGATTCATTAATAGCTTCAATTAATGAAGCTTCAGCTTCTTCTGTAAATTGATTTGTTGAACTAAGAATCTCAACATAAGGTTTTTGAGAAGTTCCTAAAAATTTTAATAAACTCGCACAATACTTTTTGACATCTCCAACAGCTAATTCATCTAAATAACCATTAATACCAGTATAAATTAAAGCAACTTGTTCTGCAACAGATAAAGGTGAGTTTTGTGGCTGTTTTAAAACTTCTCGTAAACGAGCACCACGAGCTAATTGTTTTTGTGTTGCTTGATCCAAATCAGAAGCAAATTGAGAAAAGGCTTCTAACTCAGCAAATTGTGCTAATTCTAATTTTAATTTACCAGCAACTTTTTTCATAGCTTTAGTTTGAGCAGCTGAACCAACACGTGAAACTGAAATACCAACGTTAATGGCAGGACGAATACCCGAATTAAATAAATCATTCGATAAGAAAATTTGTCCATCGGTAATTGAAATTACGTTTGTTGGGATATATGCTGAGACATCACTTGCTTGTGTTTCAATAATTGGAAGTGCTGTCATACTACCCCCCCCCAATACGTTGTTAAGTTTTGCAGCACGCTCTAATAAACGTGAATGTAAATAAAATACATCACCAGGAAAAGCTTCGCGGCCTGGTGGACGACGCAATAATAGTGACATTTGACGGTACGCTACTGCTTGTTTCGTTAAATCGTCATAAATCACTAACGTAGCTTTCCCTTTGTACATAAAATATTCCGCTAAAGCAGCGCCAGCATAAGGTGCAATATACTGTAAAGTAGCTGAATCGTTTGCATTAGATGCCACAACAATTGTATAAGGCATCGCACCTTTATCTTTAAGAACATTAACTACTTGTGCAATAGTTGAAGCTTTTTGCCCAATACCTACATAAACGCATACTACATCTTCTTTTTTTTGGTTAATAATTGTATCTACTGCAATAGATGTTTTACCAGTTTGACGATCCCCAATTATTAATTCACGTTGACCACGACCAATTGGAATCATTGCGTCAATTGAAGTTATGCCTGTTTGTAAAGGTTCACATACTGACTTACGACTAATGATACCAGGTGCCATTGCTTCTAGTAAACGACTTTCATCAGTAATAATATCACCATTACCATCAATTGGAGCACCTAATGGGGTTACTACACGACCCAAAAACTCATCTCCTACTGGAATTTGAGCAATTTTACCAGTTGATCGAACAATACTGCCCTCTAAAATTTGACGACCGGTACCCATTAATACTACACCTACACTATCGTTTTCTAAGTTTAAAGCAATACCAATGGTTTTATCTTCAAATTCTAAAAGTTCACCGCTCATTACTTCAGCAAGACCGTATACACGGGCAATACCATCCCCAACTTGTAAAACAGTCCCAACGTTTTCAGGTTGAACACCCGTTTTATAGTTTTGAAGTTGTTTAACAATAATATTACTAATCTCGTCTGGACGAATTTTCATTGTATTAGTTTTAAGCTAAAAAGTGAATAAAAGATTTATTTATAGTTAAATTTCTAAAAAAGTATCTAAATGTTTCGCTAAGTTTTTTAATCTAGTTCTAATAGTAAAATCAAGTTGTTTTGATTTAGTTCTAATTAAAAATCCTCCAATTAAACTTCTATCTAGCCTACAAATTATATGAATTTTATGGCCAGCAGTTACTCTTTTTAATTTTGATACTAATTGGCGACCTTGCCAAGGGGCAAATTGACTAGCACTAATAACTTCAATCTGTATAACTTTGGCTTCTTTATAGATTTCATTTATATAAATATCAATAATAGTTGGTAATAAACCAATTCTATCACGATTTATTAAAAAGGTTAAATATTGGAATGTTTGAGACTGGGCTTTTCTTTTAAACATTTTTGATATAGTATCCAATTTTGCATATTTGCTAACAATTGGATTTTTTAGGTATTGCATGAAGTCAGGTTCAGCTCTAGACACTTTTTTTAGTTCTATAAAATCTTCAGTTATCGTTTTAAAATTATTGAAAGTGTATACAAACAGAAGCAATGCACGGGCATAAGGATAAGCTGTTTTTAATTCTAAACTATTTTTACTCATTAGATTAACTTCCCTTTTATCTTATCAAGACCCTGTTGAATCACATCCTGTGCTCGATTGGAGTCAGTTAAATATTCTTTTGTTGTAATAACAAATTCTCTGAATGAACGTGCAATTATTCTTTTTCTAATATCTAAAGAAATTTGTTGTTTAGCAGATTTGACCGAAACTCTTACTTGTTTAAAAAGTACTTTTAAATCTTTTTTGGCTTCAAATGCATCTGATTGGAGTAAGAGTCTTTTTGTTTCGAGTGCTTCGCTTTCGATTTCACTAATAACAAGATAGAGTTGATTTAATTGTTTTTCTGCTTCTCGTAAACGACTTTTAGCTTCAGCTAGACCATCTTCGGCATCTTGGACACTTTTAATAATAAGTGTTTTTCGTTCATTTAATAAAGAACCTAAAAAATCCTTACCTGTGTAAAATAAAATACCTATTACAATAAAAATGTTAATTACCCCGGTCTCTAAAATATCCGTATTTAAACTAATAACTTTATTTTCGAAAGTTAATGTAAAAATTTGATTAAAATTTTCCATATTTTTTAGTTTTTATGTAAAAAGTTCTGTTATAAAAAGAAAAATTAGGTTTAACAAAAAATTTTAAAATTTTAATTTCTCTTCAAGTTGGTTGCATACAGCTTTAATGTAATCCTCTAAATTCTGAACAGCTACAGTTTTTTGAGCATTAAAACGTCTAACCTGTTTTTCTAACCAATTATCGATATATTTTTGAGAAATGCTTATTTCAATTTCGAAAATTTCTTTATAAATTTTTTGAAAATTTAGGATATCCAATTGCGTTTCTTTACGGGCTGTATTTACTTTTTCGTCATATTCAATTCTCATAATGTTTGCTTTCGCTAACAATTCAGCTGCTGTGTTAAGATTTGTTAAGATATACTCTTTTCGTTCTTCAATGATTGTTAATAGTGGATTATATAAAATCACATTTAAAATAATCATCAATAAAAGAAATTGAATAGCAATTAACGGTAAAGTTGCACCGATATCAAACAATCCCCCTGGACCATTTGTCTCTGAACTTAAAATTGATGTTAAAAAATTAACCATATAAAATTTATATGCTATATTATAGAATTGAAAATTTTGATAGATAGATATTATTTCTTAACTATATATCAAAATTTTAAAAATTTAAAATTCAATTAACCAGCAAATGGGTTAGCGAATAATAAGGCTAATGCTACCACTAAGCCATAAATGGTTAAAGCTTCCATGAATGCTAAACTTAATAATAAGGTACCACGAATTTTGTTTTCTGCTTCAGGTTGGCGTGCAATACCTTCAACCGCTTGACCAGCAGCATTACCTTGACCGATACCGGGACCAATAGCAGCTAAACCAATTGCTAAACCAGCAGCGATAACAGAAGCAGAAGCGATAATCGAATCCATAATAAATTATAATTGTTAAATTTATATAATTGTAAATTTTTAAAAAATCTAAATTTAGGTTTTAAATTATTCAAGAGCTTCAGCAATATAAGCAGCAGCCAAAGTTGAAAATATTAAAGCTTGTACTGAACCTGCAAAAATTCCTAATAACATTATTGGTAATGGAATTATTAATGGAACTAATGAGGTTAGTACAGTAACAGTTAATTCATCAGCTAAAACATTTCCAAACAAACGAAAACTTAAGGATAAGGGTTTTGTAAAATCTTCTAAAATTTTAAGAGGTAAAAGAAGGGGAAGTGGCTCTATATAATGCTTAAAATATGCAAAACCTTTTTTACTTAAACCTGCATAAAAATAGAAAAATGAAGTTAGTAATGCTAATGCAACAGTAGTATTAATATCATTTGTTGGTGCCGCTAACTCACCTTCAGGTAATACAATTAATTTCCATGGAATAATTGCACCTGCCCAGTTACAACCAAAAATAAAAAAGAATAAAGTGGCAATATAAGGAATCCATTCTTTATAAAAACTTTCACCTAATTGATTTTTGGTAATATCAACAACAAAATCTAAAGCAGATTCCATAAAGTTTTGGAAATCGTTTGGGATTCGTTTTGCCTCTTTAGTACCTAGTAATGAAAATACTAGTAATATAAAAAATACAAACCATAAAACCAAGAAAACTTGTCCATGTACTAAAAATCCAGCAATGTTCCAGTAAAAATGTTTTCCAACTTCTACGTCCGCTAATAATGTAAAGATATCTGAATTAAAAATTTCTGGGTCCATAAAATCTAATTTATTTAACAGATTACCCAATATTAAAAAATATAAAGGAACGATGGCCATTCTAGACATTTTACAATTAACCTAGGGCTAATTTAATATAAAAGCTCTATTAATTTTCATTTAACCATTGGTAACCTTTATCCTCTAACTTTTTGGCTAATGAAAAAGAACCTGTTTTTATAATTTTTCCATGCTGCATAACATGAACATAAGTTGGATTTATGTAGTCTAATAATCTTTGATAATGTGTAATTAGAATAATTGCTTTATCCTTGGTCATAAATCTATTGATTCCATTTGAAATAATTTTTAATGCATCAATATCTAAACCTGAATCAGTTTCATCTAAAATAGCTAATTCGGAATCTAATAAAATCATTTGTAAGATCTCATTTTTTTTTTTTTCCCCACCTGAAAACCCTTCATTTACATTTCTATTTAAAAATAGTGGTGACATATTAACAAATTCTAGTTTTTGAGTTATAATTTCTAGAAATTTTATAGGATCTACCTCAGGTTTATTGTAAAATTGTTGTTTAGAATTGTAAGCTAAACGTAAAAAGTCTTCATTACTTACACCAGGAATTTCTATAGGATATTGAAAAGCTAAAAAAATCCCTAAATAAGAGCGTTTTTCTGGTGTTAATTCTAAAATACTTAATCCTTTAAAAAATATATCTCCATTTAAAACTGAATAGTTTGGATGTCCGGCTAAAACTTTTGAAAGAGTACTTTTTCCAGATCCATTAGGTCCCATAATCGCATGAATTTCACCTTTCTTTACTATGAGATTTAAGTCATTTAATATAATATTTTCATTTATCGAAACTTTTAATTCTTTAATTTCTAAAAAAGGATTATTTTTATCCATCAACCAATACTTCCTTCTAATTTTAATGTTAATAATTTATCCGCTTCAGCTGCAAATTCTAATGGTAATTTTTTAAAAACTTCTCTACAAAAACCACTAATCATAAGTTCAATGCCTTTTTCTATTGAGATTCCACGTTGTAATAAATAAAAAATTTGTTCTTCACCTATTTTTGATGTGGATGCTTCATGTTCAATTTGCGCTGTTGAATTTTGAATTGAAATAATTGGGAATGTATTAGCATTCGATAGATTCCCAATTAATAATGAATCACATTGAGAATAATTTCTTGAAGAAAAAGCTTTATTTACGACACTAACTAATCCACGATAACTATTTTTTGATCTACCAGCTGAAATACCTTTCGATATGATCCAACTTTTACTTGAATTACCAATATGAATCATTTTTGTTCCAGTATCAGCTTGTTGATAATTATTTGTTAAAGCAACAGAATAAAACTCACCTTGAGAAGCTTGTCCAATTAATAAGCAACTGGGATATTTCCAAGTAATTGAAGATCCTGTTTCAACTTGTGTCCAAGCGATTCTTGAATTATTACCTGCACATAACCCCCGTTTAGTCACAAAATTATAAATACCACCAATACCATTATGATCTCCTGCATACCAATTTTGAACAGTCGAATAGTTTATTGAAGCATTTTCTAAAGCAATTAACTCGACAATTGCCGCATGTAACTGATTCGTATCATATTGAGGAGCTGTACATCCTTCTAAATAATTTATCTTACTATTGGTATCAGCAATAATTAAAGTTCTTTCAAACTGCCCAGATTTGGGGTCATTAATGCGAAAATATGTGGATAAATCTAATGGGCTAATAGTATTTCTAGGAATATAACAAAATGACCCGTCTGTAAAAACAGCAGAATTTAATGCTGAAAAATAATTGTCACCAATCGGAACTACTGATCCTAAGTATTTTTTAATCATTTCCGGATAATTATAAACAGCTTCTGATATTGATGAAAAAATAATGCCATATTCCGTCAATTCTTTTTGAAAAGTTGTTGCAATGGATATGCTATCAAAAACCGCATCGATGGCCACATTTGTTAATCTTTTTTGTTCTGTTAATGAAATTCCTAATTTTTCAAATGTTTTTAATAATTCAGGATCAATTGCCTTTAAATCGTTTAATTTTTTTTTGACTTTCGGGGCAGAATAATAAATAATATTTTGGTAATTAATTTCTGGAAATTTTAAATAACTCCATTCTGGTTCTTTCATTTCCTTCCATTTACTAAAGGCTTTTAATCGAAATTTTAATAAAAATATAGGTTCATTTTTTTTAGATGAAATTAAGTGAACTGTTTGTTCACTTAGACCTTTTTCTATAATATCTTTTTCAATTTTTGTAGAAAATCCATATTGATAATCTTTATTAACTAAATTACGAATATTTGAGTTTAAAACTTTGTTAGATTTGTTAATCATAGAATTACTTTAACAATATATTTATAAATCAACTAAGTAATAATCTAAATTTATATTTATTTGATATTGTACTAAAATTTGTTACATGGTTTTAGTTACTAAAAGTATATTTTTAGGCGTTATTCTAAAAAGTTATTGTTTTGTTAATTAATGAATAATAAAAAACAAGGTTTAGTTTAATAAAATATCAATCAAGGTTGTTTTTTATCTCTCAGCCGATAGAACTAATCTTAAAAAATTAGTTAAATATCTATTATATATTGCCTTTTTATTCTTTAAGGAGAAATCAATGTCTCAATCTGTAACAGAACGGACTCGAATCAAAAGTGACCGTTATGAATCTGGTGTAATCCCTTACGCTAAAATGGGTTACTGGGATGCTTCGTATGCAGTAAAAGCTACTGATATTTTAGCATTATTCCGTATTACTCCACAACCTGGTGTAGATCCTGTAGAAGCTGCTGCTGCTGTAGCTGGTGAATCTTCAACTGCAACTTGGACGGTTGTCTGGACTGATTTATTAACAGCTTGTGAACGCTATCGTGCTAAAGCATATCGTGTAGATCCAGTTCCAAATACAACAAATCAATATTTTGCTTTTATCGCATATGAATGTGATTTATTTGAAGAAGGTTCTTTAGCTAATTTAACAGCTTCTATTATCGGTAATGTGTTCGGTTTCAAAGCCGTATCTGCTTTACGCTTAGAAGATATGCGTATTCCTCATTCATACTTAAAAACTTTCCAAGGTCCTGCTACAGGTATCATTGTTGAACGTGAACGTTTAAATAAATATGGTGTTCCTTTATTAGGTGCTACAGTAAAACCAAAATTAGGTTTATCGGGTAAAAACTACGGGCGTGTAGTATATGAAGGTTTAAAAGGTGGTTTAGATTTCTTAAAAGATGATGAAAATATTAATTCTCAACCATTTATGCGCTGGAGAGAACGTTTTTTAAACTGTATGGAAGGTATTAACCGTGCTGCAGCTTCTACAGGTGAAGTTAAAGGTTCTTATTTAAACATAACAGCTGCAACTATGGAAGAAGTTTACAAACGTGCAGCTTACGCGAAAGAAGTAGGTTCTGTAATTGTTATGATCGATTTAGTTATGGGTTATACTGCAATTCAAAGTGCTGCAATTTGGGCTCGTGAAAACGATATGATTTTACATTTACACCGTGCTGGTAACTCTACTTATGCTCGTCAAAAAAATCATGGTATTAATTTCCGTGTTATTTGTAAATGGATGCGTATGTCAGGTGTAGATCATATTCACGCTGGTACAGTTGTAGGTAAACTAGAAGGTGATCCTTTAATGATTAAAGGTTTTTATGATGTATTACGATTAATGTCATTACAAATGAATTTACCTTACGGTATTTTCTTCGAAATGGATTGGGCTAGTTTACGTAAATGTTTACCAGTTGCTTCAGGTGGGATTCACTGTGGTCAAATGCACCAATTAGTACACTACTTAGGAGATGATGTTATTTTACAATTTGGTGGTGGTACAATTGGTCATCCAGACGGTATTCAAGCGGGTGCTACTGCTAATCGTGTTGCTTTAGAAGCAATGATTATGGCTCGTAATGAAGGTGCTGATTATTTTAACCAAGAAGTTGGTCCTGTAATTTTACGTCAAGCTGCTAGCACTTGTGGTCCATTACAAACAGCTTTAGATTTATGGAAAGATATCAGTTTCAATTATACATCTACAGATACAGCAGATTTCTCTACAACAGAAACAGCAAACGTATAATATATATAATATTAAAAAATTAAAGGAGTATTTGAATAGTGAGACTTACACAAGGTTGCTTCTCTTTCTTACCAGATTTAACAAACACACAAATTGAAAAACAAGTTGCTTACGCTATGTCTAAAGGCTGGGCAATGAACGTTGAATGGACAGATGATCCACATCCTCGTAATAACTATTGGGAATTATGGGGTTTACCATTATTTGATATTAAAGATCCTGCATCTGTAATGTTCGAATTAAGTGAAGCTCGTAAAGCATGTTCTGGTGGTTATATTCGTATTAATGCTTTCGATGCAAGCTATGGTACTGAAAGTTGTGTTTTGTCTTTCATTGTAAACCGACCTTTTAATGAACCAGGTTTTTATTTAGAACGTCAAGAAGCTGCTGGTCGTCAAATTCGTTATACAATTAAAAGTTATAGCGTACAAGCCAATGCTGAAGGCGATCGTTATTAATAAAAAAGATTACTTATAATTGTTTCATTGTTAAAAAAATAAATGAAACAATCATAGATTTATTTAGGGATTAGTAACCTAATGTTTACTGTTTTTAAAGTAATAGAAAGAATCATAAATTTCTAGTTAGGTTTTATTTGAACTTCAGATAATAAGTTACTTTAATAATTGAGGAACAGTTTTTTTAAATTGATTTGAAAACTCCTATAATAAACTAAAATATTTGTTGAACTATTTTAAAAAAAGATCAACAAATATTTTAGTTTATTTACTATTTATAATATAATAAAGCCATTTTCCAATATTCTCTCTTTATCTTTAACCCTTATAATATATAATTTGATAGATTTACATGAATAAAAATTCTGAAACCTTTATTTGCTAATTAATTAACAAATAAAGGTTTCAGAATTTTTATTTATTGTTCATCTTTTAAACTAGTTACGCCATATTTTATCGCGAAAAACAGTACTAACAAATTATATGAACTATCTTCAAAGGACATCCATTGGCCACATTTCTTAGCCGTTATAGGATCTTCAATAAACAGACAGTACGATCCATATTTATAATAGATTGGAAGATCTGGGTACAGAAATCTTAAAAAAAGGTGAAGTCTTTTTTTTTTAATTTCTGCATTATATTCTTCAGCAGCCGTTTTATCGATAATTTTTTCACGTAGAATATTAGCGACTTTCTTATATGGATAAAAAGTGGTAGATACTGAAAGATTCGTTCTTTCTTTTAACCATTCATTCAATTCCTCTTCCTGAATTTTGAGTTGTCGTTCATTTTCTTTTGCTATATGTACGAAATATAAGGGATTAAGAGAAAAGAAATAGCATAGTTTTTGCAAAACAATTTTTTTCTTATCATCCCTATCTTTATACCTTTTTTTTATCTTTTCTTGGATATTTTTTATTCTTTTACGTGTGCCGATTTTTACCTGACGATAATAAATAAAGTTCTCTAAGCTATAGAAGCTAGCCAATGATAATTTAACAAGTCCGCCTCCCGTTTTTTTAACAAACTTAAAGCCCGTTTTACCTAAACTAAATGTTATTTGTGTGATAACATCTTTGAATTTACGTAGTTTAGTTATACGATTTTGTATTAAAACACGATGTTTTACAGATCGAGCATAATTTAGTGCTTTTTTTTGAGCCAAAGTTTTTGGTTTTTTTGGCCACTTTAATCTTGATTTGTATTTATCTAATTCTTTACATTTTCTGATTATTTTGATATTTTCTCTTTTGATTTTTGATATCTCAAAAAATTCTAACTCTTCTAAATCCAATATTTTTTTCTGAAGGAGACATCTTTCTAATTCCCTTTGTTTTTTGATATGATTTATATGGTGTTCCTGTAATAATTTAAAATCTTCTTCGCTCATTGGGGGAAAAGAATAAGTTTGTCTTTCTGAAATCTGATCTACGTTAAATATCGTAGGTGTGTTTTTTAATCTTTGATGATATCCAGAAGCTCGATAAATAAGATAAAAAGATCCTTTTATCAAGTACAGAAAATTAATTAGGTTCCATGAAAAATGGCAATAAGCTATGAATTCTTCAAATAAAGAATCGTTTAAAATAAATATATACAGTCTAATGAAATTGACATGACTTAAGCACTGAAATAGCATAATTGTAGTGTTTTCTATTTTCTCTCTTAAATGGGCTTGCTGAAGTTTTTTATCAATAAACTTCACTATTAATTTAATTCTGTGTAATTTTGTCATTTTAGGAGAATAAATAATTACTTTCTTAGAATTTCCTCCTAAGGAAGAATGAGGTACTATCATTTCGATACCTCCTTTCCTTAAGCGAATTTACCAGATGTGGAAGCAATTACAAATGCAGCGTATGTTAAAATATAACCTACTGCAAAATGTACTAACCCCACTAAACGTGCTTGAACAATTGAAAGAGCTACCGGTTTATCACGCCATCGAACTAAATTTGCAAGAGGTGTTCGTTCATGAGCCCAAACTAATGTTTCAATTAATTCTTGCCAATAACCACGCCATGAAATTAAAAACATAAAACCTGTTGCCCAAACTAAATGGCCAAATAAAAACATCCAAGCCCATACAGACAAGCTATTCATCCCAAATGGATTATAACCATTGATTAATGGTGATGAATTTAACCATAAGTAATCACGTAACCAACCCATTATATAATTTGATGATTCATCAAATTGTCCAGGATTACCACCCCAAATTGCCATATGTTTCCAATGCCAATAGAAGGTAACCCAACCAATTGTGTTTAACATCCAAAACATTGCTAGGTAAAAAGCGTCCCACGCTGAAATATCACAAGTACCACCCCGACCCGGACCATCACAAGGAAAACTATAGCCAAAATCTTTTTTATCTGGCATTAATTTTGATCCACGTGCATCTAGAGCACCTTTTACAAGAATTAATGTTGTAACATGTAAACCTAATGCAATGGCATGATGAACTAAAAAATCACCCGGACCAATTTTTAAAAACAAATCATTTTTATTATTATTAATAGCATCTAACCAACCAGGTAACCAAACTTGGTTTCCAGCAGAAATTGCTGGACTAGTTGACGATGATAATAAAACATTAAACTCATAAACTGCTTTACCAGAAGCTGCTTGAATATATTCAGCAAATAAAGGTTCGAATAAAATTTGTTTTTCTGGCTGTCCAAAAGCTACTACTGTATCATTATGAATATACAATCCTAAAGTATGGAAGCCTAAAAATAAAGAAGCCCAGCTTAAGTGTGAAATAATCGCTTCTTTATGTTCTAACATACGTGCCAAAACGTTATTTTTGTTTAATTCAGGATCATAATCACGAACAAAAAATATTGCACCATGAGCAAAAGCTCCAACCATTAAAAATCCTGCGATATATTGATGATGAGTATATAAAGCTGCTTCAGTTGTAAAATCTTTCGCTAAAAAGGCATAAGGTGTTAAAGCATACATATGTTGTGCAGTTAATGAAGTAGCTACACCTAAACAAGCTAATGCTAATCCTAATTGAATATGTAATGAATTAGTAATAGTTTCGAATAAGCCAACGTGGCCTGCACCTAAGCGTCCTCCAGGAGGACGGTGAGCGTCTAAAATTTCTTTCATATTATGTCCAATACCAAAGTTTGTACGATACATATGCCCTGCAATAATAAAGATAACTGCAATAGCTAATTGGTGGTGAGCAATATCACTTAACCATAATGACTGTGTTTGAGGATGAAAACCACCTAAAAATGTTAAAATTGCTGTGCCCGCACCTTCCGTTGTGCCATAAATATGGTTCGCTTTATCTGGATTTTCGGCATATGCAGTCCAATTACCTGAGAAAAAGGGTGTTAATCCTTCAGGGTGTGGGGGAGTAGTTAAAAAATTATCCCAACCAATATGAACACCTCTTGATGCCGGTAGAGCCACATGAACAATATGACCAGTCCATGCTAAAGAGCTTATACCTAATAAACCAGAAAGATGATGATTTAATCGTGATTCATTATTTTTAAACCATGCTAAACTTGGCCGGAATTTCGGCTGCAAATGTAACCAACCTGCAAATAATAAAACAGATGATAATAATAATAAGCTAATTGCTCCTTGATACAGTTCTTGATTCGTTCTAAAACCAATTGTATACCACCATTGGTAAACACCAGAAAAAGCAATGTTGGCTGGATATGAATTAACTTTACTAAATGCTTTTAAAGCTGATTCCCCAAAATGTGGATCCCAAATTGCGTGTGCAATTGGTTTTATTTTTAACGGATTAGTCACCCATTTTTCAAAATTACCTTGCCATGCCACATGAAATAAATTTCCAGCTGTCCATAGAAAAATTACAGCTAAATGCCCAAAGTGTGATGCGAAAATTTTTTGGTATAAATTTTCTTCAGTCATACCATCATGTGCTTCTAAATCATGTGCAGTAGCGATCCCATACCAAATTCGCCGTGTTGCAGGATCCTGTGCAAGGGCTTGGCTAAACTTTGGAAATTTAGTTGCCATAATTGTTAGATACCTTTTTATGTTAATAATGATTTTAAATAATAATGATTTTATAAACTCGTCTTTTAATGATTTTAAATAATTTTAACTTATAGAAATTGCTCGTGCTAAGAAAAAGGCCCAAGTTGTTCCGATACCACCTAACAAATAATGTGCTAAACCTACTGCACGTCCTTGAGTAATACTTAAAGCCCTTGGCTGAATTGTCGGTGCAAAATTTAATTTATTATGTGCCCAAACAATAGATTCAATCAATTCTTGCCAATAACCACGACCGCTAAATAAGAACATTAAACTAAAAGCCCAAATAAAATGTGCTCCTAAGAAGATTAACCCATATGCTGATGAAGCAGAACCGTATGATTGGATTACTTGTGATGCTTGTGACCATAAAAAATCTCGTAACCACCCATTTATAGTAATCGAACTTTGAGCAAAATTACCACCAGTAATATGCGAAATACTCCCATCTGGGGCCATCGTTCCCCAAACATCTGATTGCATTTTCCAACTAAAATGGAAAATTACTACTGAAATCGAATTATACATCCAGAATAAACCTAAAAATACATGATCCCAACTTGAACTTTGGCATGTACCACCACGACCAGGACCATCACATGGAAATAAAAAACCTAAATTTCCTTTATCAGGAATTAATTTTGAACTACGCGCGTATAAAACACCTTTTAGTAATATTAATACTGTTACATGAATCGTAAATGCATGAATATGGTGAACCATAAAATCAGCTGTTCCTAATTTAATAGGCATCATTGCAATTTTACCCCCTACCTCTAAAACTTCACCACCAAAAGCATAACTTGTTGTAGCTAAAGCATTTGGTGCTGTTGTACCCGGTGCTAATAAATGAATATTTTGAATCCATTGAGCAAAAATTGGCTGTAATTGAAGTGCTCTGTCAGAAAACATATCTTGGGGACGACCTAATGCACGCATCGTATCATTATGAATATAAAAGCCAAAAGCATGTGTTCCTAAGAAAATACAAACCCAATTTAAATGCGAAATAATTGCATCACGATGACGTAATACACGGTCTAATAAATTATTATAGTTATTGTTAGGAATATAATCGCGTACCATAAATATTGCACCATGAGCTGCTCCACCTACTACACAAAACCCACCAATCCACATATGATGAGTAAAGAGGGAAAGTTGGGTAGCATAATCAGTTGCAATATATGGATATGGAGGCATTGCGTACATATGATGTGCAACAATAATACTTAATGAACCCATCATTGCTAAATTAATAGCCAATTGAGCATGCCAAGAATTTGTTAAAATTTCATATAAACCTTTATGACCTTCACCAGTAAACGGACCTTTATGTGCTTCTAGAATCTCTTTCATACTATGACCAATACCAAAATTTGTACGATACATATGTCCTGCAATAATAAATAAAACCGATAATGCCAAATGGTGATGTGCAATATCGCTTAACCATAAACCACCAGTAATTGGATTTAAACCACCTTTGAATGTTAAAAAGTCTGAATATTCATTCCAGTGACCACCAAAAAATGGTGCTAATCCTTTAGAAAAACTTGGGTATAATTGACTCATTAATTCACGGTTAATTAAAAACTCATGAGGCAAAGGAATTTCTTGAGGTGTTACACCTGCATCCAATAACTTATTAATTGGTAAAGCAACATGAATTTGATGGCCTGACCAAGATAAACAACCTAATCCTAATAGACCTGCTAAGTGATGGTTCATCATTGATTCGGCATTTTGAAACCATTCTAATTTTGGAGCGGCTTTATGGTAATGAAACCAACCAGCAAATAACATAATTGCTGACATTGCTAAAGCGCCTATTGCAATCCAATACAATTCAACTTCACTTGTAATTCCTTCTGCTCGCCACATTTGAAACCAACCTGATGTTGTTTGAATACCTTGAAAATTACCGCCTAAATCACCATTTAAAATTTCCTGACCTACGATTGGCCAAACAACTTGAGAACTTTGTTTTATATTTATTGGATCTGTTAACCAAGCTGCGTAATTAGAAAAATATGCACCATGAAAATGCATACCACTAATCCATAAGAAAATAATTGATAGTTGACCAAAATGGGCACTAAAAATTTTACGAGATATATCTTCTAACGAACTTGTTTGTGTATCAAAATCATGAACTTCTGCGTGTAAATCCCAAATCCAACTTGTTGTCTTGGGGCCTTTGGCTAAAGTGCGTGAGAAATGACCAGGTTGTGCCCATTTCTCGAAACTAGTTTGGACTGCATCTTTATCAACAAAAACTTGTACCTTTTTTCTATCACTGTCAATTGGGGTTTGTGTCATATATTTTTTTCCTTAACTTGAGACATTAAAATAGGTGAAACGCTTATAGTTAGCAATAGAAGAGATAAAATAATTTAAATCTATTAACTATAGGTTTTCTAACATATATTATACTATCTTTTTAATAAAAATATTAAATATTTTTGAAATTTTTAATATTTTATAATTATAGATACGTCAAATGAAATTGCAGGGGAAAGTGATATACCGCATTCAGGTATAGGTAGGGCTAGAAGGATGCAGGTATCAAAAACTGAGCTTCAAC
>Ga0316217_10000705_pt1 | contig 46376 bp, 22 predicted proteins | sample 1anoAmetaG_FD_203633 | JGI IMG/M metagenome (GOLD analysis project Ga0316217, IMG submission 203633) | Freshwater microbial communities from Trout Bog Lake, Wisconsin, USA - 1anoA | ecosystem: Environmental > Aquatic > Freshwater > Lake > Hypolimnion/Profundal zone | place: USA: Wisconsin...
CAAAGCTAGATTTCTTTGTTCGTCCTTGCCCTTAACCTTGGACTGCAATTCGGCAGTCTCTTTCTTTAATTGCTCAATTCGATCACTTGGCAATCCCAATCCGCTGAAGAAGGAATAAACTTTAACACAATCTTCGGCAGTATCTATAGTGTAAACCCCCTTGAAGACACCTTTTGGGTTACCACATAAATCGTTAATCATAGCCGTAGCATAGTTAACGCTTGAGGCAGGAATCTTAGCCCAGACTTCTTTGCTAGCTGCAACAATGAATCCAACATATCTAGATTGCTTAAGATCGAAACCTCCAGCTAAAAGATTATTGTTAAGATTGTTCATAACAGCTTCTGCAATAGATGTGTCTTCATCATAATTCTCAACGGAAAACTCTCCGTAAACACTTAGTCCCTCTCCGTCCATAAGGATCTTAGAGAACTCCATGGGATCTAGTGCCTTGACTGCTGATGGCATTGCTGATAAAGTATTAAAAGCATCTAGTGTCTCAGCAATGGACTTATTGGCCAGGTTGAAGAAATCAAATTGATTGACACCTTGTAAAATAGACTCAATCTTGGCATTATCAACAACGACAAGATTGCTAATTTTCTTGTTCCTAGCAAAAGTCGCTAGCTTTGATAATGTTTCCAATGAATTGGATTTGGTTTGAGAGTCTTCGGTGTCCATTGGAAGAACCGTAATAACCACAAGTGGCTTGCCAAGGCTAGACATAAGTTCGACAAGTGTATCACAAGAGCCTGCACCAGATCCGCCACCAAGGCTTAGGCAGAGAACATTGACTTGGGAGCCTTGCAGCTTATCGTTCACTAATTGAAGAATCTCTCCTCGATGAGACTCGGCCGCAGCTCTACCAATTTCTAGCTCTTTGGAGGCTCCACCTACTCCATACTCTAGTAAGAGTTTATTGGAGTCTGGGATGTCGATAAACTTTAAATCTTGCATAGCAGTGTTTATCGCAACTGCATCGTAACCTAACTTATAAAAAGCCTCTGAAATCCTGGATCCAGCCTGACCTGATCCAACAATTCCTAATGCGAGACTTCTTTCCTTTTTTGAGACAATCTTGGCTGCCATCTTATTCTCCTGTTTAGCTTTTAGCGCGGCTAATTTACTTAAATCTATTGCTTCTTCGGGTTTGGATATATCATCCACTATTTCTTCTTTTTGACTTTGTTGTACTTCTGATGTCGCGGGCATTCTTTCTCCTTATTATTACCAAATAATTTTCAAAGCTATATTATTCAGTGACCAACATAGTTCTGTTTTAAAACCTTCTGTTTCTAAAAAGTCTTTAACTAAATGCATATGTTCGTTGATCGTCCATATTTCATTATAATGCATATGTTCGTTGATCGTCCATATTTCATTATTTGGTGAATCCTTATACAAGTCTAAATGATACAGCCAGCCGCTTAGTTCACTTAAGCTAAGCACTGCATATTGAGAATGATTTGCATAGCTTTTAATTAGCTTTTCAACTCGCTTAAATAATTCTTTTTGTTTATCTGCTTTTAATTCTGTATTTTGTTTAATTTCTTCGGCTAACATGCTTTCTCTCCCTTATTATATCACTTCAAAAACCATTGGTTCATCTTATACCAATTACAGACATCGGCAATGGATTCTTTAAACTTATATGAAGGCTTCCACCCTAACTCTTTAATTTTAGAAGAATCCATAGATCTCCTAAAATCTGGATTAATTCTTATCTCAGTCTCTTCCGCAAGACCGTGCCCAGACTCAAGAACGTTGCAAATTTCTTGTACGACCTCAATATTAGTATACTCTTGATTAGAGGAAATATTATATGTCTCATTGGGGAGGCCCTTATTGAGAACTGTTAGAATGGCAGTGCAAGCATCAAAAAGATGAGTCCACTCTCTCATATTCAGCCCAGAACCATACAGTGGTAATTTCTGATTTTCCAGGATATTTTTTATAGCCTTTGCTACCAACCTATGTGGGCTTTGGCGGGGCCCATACATATTAGACAACCTAACAATGTTATAAATTAACCCATGCTCTTGGTAGGCTGTTTTTACCAGGAGTTCTCCAGCGGTTTTAGAGGCTCCATAAAGATTTCTTGGATTGGTAGGGTCTGTTTCTTTCCAAGGTGCAGCTGTCTCGGTAAGAAGCTGACCATAAACCTTATCAGTAGATATGAAAATTAGTTTCTTAACCTTATATTTAAGACAATTATCTATTATAATTTGGGTTCCGAGAACATTAGAGCTAATAGCAGAACTAGTGTTACTCATATTTGACTCATCCGCTCCATGAATTACCACATCGGGAGCTTCAAATTGAAAAATCTTATCCATAATATGAGCATCTGTAATATCAGCTATATGAAATATATGATTCTTATTAGAATAGATAACATTTGAGTCGCTATTAATCCTATCTATACTAACAAAAGAGTACGGCTGCTTATCATTAATGGCTCTGCGAACTAAATTGTTCATGCAAAACCCAGCCGTACCTGTGATAAGTAGTTTGGGCATTTTTAGAAACCTACTCTTAAGCCTGCGCCAACAGTAAAGGTACCATCTGTAGCTACCGAAACGCTAGGAGCAATGTATGTATTGTTCATTAGTGGGGCGAAAAACCTATTACCAAAATTATAAGCTACCGGCGTGATCACTAACTCGGGAGTCTTGTTGACTGCACCTACGCCAACGCCTACCTCTAGAACAGATAAAATTGGAGTGGTCTTAAACTGTCCATAAGACATGATACCCAAGCTAATGCTTGGAGTGAATTCTCCCTTAACATGTTCTACATTAACTCCACCATCAATTCCCATTAGAAGTCTTGGATTCCACCAGCTAAAGGTGGGACTGGGAACTTCTTGCTTGGTAGTGGCTGTTTTAATTGGGATATCATAGGTCTTATTATTTACTTTAACTGTAAACTTATTATAGAATGTTTGTCTTTGATTAACATCTGTCCCAACTACAGTGTCTACATTATATTCTCGTGGGGCTATTTGAATGTCCCATGGATTCTGTTGCCACGCACTAAATCCTACAGTGCCTAACGGAACCTTGAGATTAGCAAAATCTTCATTTAAGACAAGATTCTGTTGTTTCTGTTGATATCCAAATGGATCTTGATTTGGACAGGTTGCTGTGCCACCTGTACAGCTTACAACCACTGGTACAGTAGGATGAGGGTTAGAAGGGCCAGTATTAGTAGAAGGAAGGTTCCCATGATTTTGTCCAGTGCTATCCGCAGTAATTACATTAACAGAAGCTATCTGCGCATTAAGTTTGGACAAATTATCTTGAATGGCTTTCAAGTTAATGTTATTATCAGCGGCAAACTTAGCAACATCAGCCGCCGTTGCATATTGGCTTTGGCTCCTAACGATGCCATCTACCAATTGTTGCTGAGCAACAATTGATGTTTGAATAAGCGCCTGCTGCGTTTTAATCTTCTCTTGATTATAAATCATATATCCGAGCATTAAAGCAGATATCGCTGTACCCAAAGCAATTAGAATTTTATTTATAAGAGTCATTGTAAATACCTTACTTGCATAATTTCATAAATTGTGCCCCACCCATATTTAACATAAACATCGGATCTTTGTCTGTCAATGCCCTCATTATTTATTTTCTTTGTAATCGCTATAAATGCGAAACTTTCTTTCACACCTATTTTGTGGAGTAGTTTTAGTGAAAATCCATTCACATAATTTTTCTGCATCATTGCCATAATATGTTAAGTCATAACAATCTTTTTTACCAAAACTACGTCTATTTTTATTTTTTAAATATAATTTTCGGCTTTGTAATCCCAAAATATTAGAAAAATAATATGAACAATCTTCTAAAAATAATTTAGAACATGAAGTAAATTGTATTGTTAATAATTTTCCATTGCCTCGTTTACGAACTCTAATGCAACCATCAGACGCTAAATATCCAGAAATAAAAAATGGCATTAAATCATCAGTTATAATTTTTGGAAATATTAAACGATCACTTTTATTATTTATTAATCCGAAATTATTTTTTAATTCATCAACTATGTGTTTTTTGCATATTGTAATAATCATTACTTTACTTCTTTTACTTTTTGATATCGTACAAGCATTATTAAAAATAAGATTTATATTATCTAAATTGTCTTGATCTGCTGAACTTACTGATACCGATTGCCCATTTTTATGTAATGAGCCATCTCCATATACTTGGCCAATAAAAAAAGATATATTTTTAGATATTGGTATTAATGATAGGGAACTTGGTATTTTAGAATTGCTATTTTTTTCAGTTTGCGCTTCCGATAAACTTCTAATTTTTATATTATTTTTCTTTAATATATTGCCAATAGTTGTGCAATTTTTATTGTATAATTTTCCAATATATATAGTTGATTTGCGACCCGTAGTATAAAGATCAATTATTTCTAATATTTCTTTATCTGTAAGATGTTTCATTTTTGTCCGCCACTTGTATATACCAATATTAGCATAATTATTTACATAAAGACAAAAATTGCTTAGTTACGGCCTCCCAACTATATTTATCAAAAACATCTTCTTTTTGTAAAGCAATGGAGGCATTTAATTTTTCATAATTATTATAGGCATATTGTAATTTATCTACTGCATCATCAATACTTGGCCTAAACCAAATTGCATTAAATTTACTTTCCCAATACATACTTTTTGGATCGGCTCTTTCTTCTTTTCCGTTAATTAATAATGCATTACTATCATTAAGAAAATCTAATTGCCCTCCCCATCCTGAACAAATATTTAATCTATTTGCTGCAATTGCTTCAAGACCTGGGAAATAGAATCCTTCACAATGAGTCATGGTGTAAACGGCATCTACACTTCTATAAAGCATAGAAATATCATCTACAAACTCTGAAAACAGCTTAATCTCAGCGTGTTGAGGAAATGCTTTATAAAAATTATAAAGACAGTCTTTGACAGAAATATCGAATTGATTAGCTGGCGGCTTATCTTTAACTTTTAGAATAAGAGTGACATCATCTTTGTTAGTAAAAGCTTTACCATAAGCCTCTAAGAGTCCTGGTATATTTTTCCTAATATGATTTTGGGCAATATTGGCAAGTATTTTAAACTTCTTAGTAGTTGGCAGTTTAATGGTAGTTGTTTGTTTATATTCATCAACATGAATGCCATGAGGTATAACTACTATCCTATTCTCTGGAACTCCTGAATCTAAAAAGATTTGCTTAGAGAATTGAGATGGCGCACAAAGGGCATCACAAGACTGATAATGTTTGGCAAATCCGTTAGGAAGAACATTTTTACCCGCCCATTCATATGTCCAGATACCAAGTCTATTTTTATTTCCACTACTCATTAAGCTTGGAAAATTTTTCATACAGGTGTAGCTTATTTGACAATCATAATTGCTATCTGGCATTCTACCATAAATAGTTGGCTTGTCTAATTCTGTATATCCAATAAGATTGTCTCTTAGATCGGATGGCAAATGCTTAATACCATCTGTAGCAAAAAGATGAACTTCATGATTTTTCTTTAAGGCACGAGCTAGATTCCAGCCGACAACCGACCACGAATGCCATTGTCCTAAAAATTGTCTTATTAAGATTCTCATATCATCTTTATATCAAGTCCAAAGCGCTCGCCTTATTTTTATTAATCTTTGGATCATCTCTTCTTCTTTTTCTTCAAAAGAAGCCTCTGCTTTTCGAAGATCTTCCCATAATTGATTCTCACTAGAAGAATTAGCTATTCTAGCCTCGCTCCAATCTTTTAATAAATTACCTTGCATCTTCTGTTGTCGTTTACGCTCTACATTCCACCAATAATGAATTGCTTTAGTTTCTAGATATATATTTCTATGATTTAATAAAGAACAATCAACTTTAACTTCTTCTTCACTTGGGCAATACCAATGTTGCATTTCATTTTTAACGAAATTATTTAAAATATTGAATAGTGCAAATAGCATTTGAGAATCAGAATCAATCCAGCCATAACGATATTCCCCACTATATTTTGGTTGGCGCAAATCTAGCATATGATATCTGCGTTTTGGCACAATATGGCTAATAACCCAGTATCTAAAATCACTTATTTTTCTGATAAACCAATTCCATTTAGATTTGATAAGATTATTGTATCTTTTATTATAAATTTCTGAAAATTTGTGTAGTTTCATCGCTCCTGCAACATAATACAAAAAATTAAGTTGTCAAGGAGAAAAATAATTTAAGGAATTAAGCCGTATTGTGCATGAAGTAAAGCAGACATACGATCTATTGCTTCTTGAACTGTTGTTGGTGTAGGAGAAATCCAATAACCATCATATCCATCACTTCCAGGAGTATATGTTATTAAATCACTTGATATTACAGGAGGAGAACCAATTTCATTAGCCCCACTAAATACAGTAACAAGACTTAACATATTTTCAACTTGAGAAGAATTAACAAAAAGAGGAGTATTATTAAATCCACCTCGCTTTAAGAATACATTAACTTGAACTTTAGTACTTAATGTTTGAAGGACTGGATCTTGATATAAATTAGTAAAGTTTAAAGTTAATAGCCCGGTTGAAAAATCAATATTAATTCCCATCTTGCCATCTACAATTGCTCCATAATAACCATCTGGAGATAATCCGTTAGTATTAGGAGAGAACGATTGAACTGCAACAGAGAAGTTAATTTGATTATTAGATAAAGCTTCAGTTGTTACGAATGAACAGTCAGCAAATCTCATAGCTGGAAAACCTAAACGAGTATAACCAGTAAGAATACCATTATTTCCAACAGTAGATACAATGAAATCATTTATAATATCAATAGTTCTTTCAGAGCCATATAGACCATCAGGTATTTCTAAAACAATAGTTCCAACTTCAAAATCTACTTTATAAAAATCACCATTAGGTATTTGTAACTGACCGCCTTTGCCTATGATAATATTATTTGGTGCAAAAAAATCTACCCGACCAGGATCAAATGATTCTAATGTTGGATAGACGCTATATTGAACGCCATCAAGTATACAGGCATTTGATATAAATCCATTTTCATAAGTAAATATACTTGGAACTAATTTAGATTGAGAGCTACTTATAACTAATGATGGATCCCAAACTAATTGTGGCACAATATTTATTAAAACTGGATTGTGATAAAAATCATGACCATATAAATTACTATCATTATAAAAAATATCTTGAACTGGATGAGTGTATCCATCTCTTTTAGTTGGATTAGAAGTATAATCATCTAATCTATCTGTAAATTTTTCTAATCTTAATTTAATAACATCGAAACGTGTTCCAATTTTCGCATATGGATTAGATGTTGGCCCAGTATAAATTGTTGGAAATGCTGGAATAGTTGGATTCTGAACTCTTTCAATATAACTAGTTAATAAATAACCATCATTAGTAGAAATAAAGAAGTCTCCATCAATATCTGCCCTTAACATTTGACTAATTACATCGCTAGTCATATAAAGTTTTTTGATAGTAATAATATTTGTTATAGCATCAACGCCAGTAATAATCCATCCACCATAATTTGCTTGATTAGGTCCAGGAGTACTAATAACTAAATTAAAAGATGTTAGTCCAAAAATATAACTGAAAGCAACACTAAGGCTTGAAAAATTAGCAAGATTAGGATCATTAGGATTTGCAGTTATGTAGCCATCACTTCCGCTAGAAACTACATAACCATCAGTTGGACTAACTAATTGCCAAGAAATGTTATGTAAAGGTTGGGAAGCAAATGGCTGAATAAGTGTTTGATATCCGTTAGTAAATGTTGTATGATATCCATCAACAATAACAACTGAACTTTGTGCTGGTAAACCTACATTTAGATTAACTCCAGTAATATTGCTAAATAAAGTCGCATTATTAGATAGCGTAAAGTTATTAAGTAATGCCAAATCATTTTCATCAATAATTCCATTACCATCTACATCTCCAACAATCATAGAAACTAATTGGGCACTAGCAATACGATAAGAAAGAAATGGATTAGTAGTATCTGATATAATATTAGCCTCTACGAAATTACCATTCAATAAATCAGATATTAATGCAATAACTCTAGTATCATATCTATATCCATCAGTAATATCATCTATAATTCTTATAAACATCTCATCATTAACAATAGTGGATGTAAATAATGGAGCAGTAATAGTATAGCCCGGAGAAAATGATTTAACATTTTGATCTGAAATAGTTCCTAATACAAGTGGTTCAGAAGTTTTCTGTAAATTAGTTAAATCTAATGGATTAGTTAGAGTTATTTGTGGAACATATTGTTGACGAGAACTAACATCATTACCAGTTCGTTGATCTGGTACTGGATCTGAATCTTGTGTTACAGCGGCCAAGACCGCACTAAAAACTTCAGAGCCAGCAAATTGTTGTGCTCCTAAAATATTATCAATAGTAGCTTGAGTTGTTGTATCTATTGTTGTCTTTGGAATAATTACACCATGACCAGCATCATAAGCTTGACCATCTGAAATTTTAGCAGCATCAGTATAAACACGAAACCATAAATCTTCACTAGGAATATCTACCCACAAATTGCCAGAGAAAGTGGTTGCAAAAGAATTTTCTATTAAATCTTGACCGGTTGCAACTAAAATGTCACATTGATTAGCCGCCCCAGAACGCTTAATAGTAACAGCACAATACTGTCCCGCAGACATAATATTTCCACCGGCTATTGGGCTATTACTAAAAATAAAATCAACTGGTTGTGGTACTGAATCTAATACAATTCCAGAAGCTTGCAATGTTGCATAGTTATAGCTAATTTGAGCATAAGGAATATTATTAGGCGGATAATTAATTGCTGAATTTGGAACCAAATCAGTAGGGCAATCTAAAGTAACTTGTAAAGGATAAATACTAACAACAATATCTCCAGTCCAATTTAATCCATATGGAGCTATAAGATTTTGAACAGATAATAATAATGTTATCTTTTGAATATTATTTGTAGTTGATTGAAATTTTTGTCCAATTTGAGTACTTACATCTCCGCTTAATAATGGCAAATTTGCCAATGCAGAAGTATAGATATTTAAGTTAGCAATATTATATGTTGGCAATGCAGCTTGTAACATTGCTTCTAGTGTAACAGAAATTGATGAATCTAAAAAGAAATCTCTCCAGAATAAACTTGGCTGTTGATCTTGGGCTACCATAACAACATCTCTAGAGATAGTCATTGGTGTGGCTTCAGAAATTATTAAATTTCCTCCTAAATTAAAAGATAATGTTGGGTCGCCAATAAAATCATTAAAAAGCAAAAGAAGAACTTGAGAGAAATGTGCTTTTGTAACCTGAGTTTCATTAGCATCAAAATAAAAAATCTCATATTGTAAATTATCTTGGAAATCTAATCCAATAATACATAACTTAACTTGACGCTTACCTGAAGCCGCAGAATTAGTTAGGCTAATAGATAATTGATTACCTAAATTATTATCAGTTGGTTGGGTTTGCGAAGAAATTGGTAAGCCATCTAATAGTCCAGTAGATAATGATGAGTCAAAAATTATATTACTTACTAATGTTTCCGGTAATATTCCATCACCAATATGATTTTCAATAATAGAAGAGGTAATGCCATCATTAGCCTGTTGCTCAGCAGTTAGATCTGTTTCATCAACTTGCTGGGCATCATACCAAATTGGTCTTTGTACTGATATTGGCGCTCTCTCGGTCATATATTACCTCTCATGTTATGTACTTTATATATACCTGACTATTTGCTGGCTTCAGGATATTTATTAAGTTTTCAAGTATTTGCCGTACCGTAGCACTGCTTCCGACAATATCAAAAGAGTCAAAAATATTGACAGTAAACTCAAATGCTCCATTAGCCCTATCAACTAATGTCGCAAAATTGGTAGTTAAAGCTATTTCTTCATTAAAATCCATTAGATAGGTTGTATATAAATCTTGCGTAACTGGAAAGACTGTACTTAAATTAGAACTAAAATTAACATCAATTGGCTCTCCATAAGGCGCATATATTGGACGAGATATATTGCTAATACGTAAATTATCTAATAATGCAAAAATTGGATTAGATTTAGTATAGTCGGAGCCAACAAATAAATTATTAATTGGATCTTTAAAAGTAATACTGCTAATGAAATTATATCCATCTCCTATTGCTGAAGATCCAGATATAGCTGGAAATTGACCTGGAATCATTTCTGGCCCAACAAAAACATCAGTATATTCATATCCATCTAAGAAAAGTCTCATTTCATCTGTACCAATACCACCATTAACCTGATAACTTGCTTTAACTCGATGCCAAGTATTTCTTGCCCAACGAGTTTCTGCTTTAATTACATATTCTATGCCAGAAGCATTTATTGCAAAATTTATAAATCCATACTTATCTTTAAATAAAGAAATACGATCTCCCTGTAATCCGCTCGGAATATATTTAACTAAGACTACAGAATTTTGAGCGGGCAATTTCTTATTTAATCTAATGACTTGTGTATTTATTTTAGTATTATTGTTATTTGTTGATTGATATGTAATTATTAACTGTACGTGACTAATTGGTAATTGTTTTCCCAGATAAATTGTTTTTCTATCTGTGCCAACTGTTCCTCCATTAAAATAATCTGTTCCTGTTAAATCACCAGCAATTTTAACTGTAATTACTTGCAATATTGGCTGTGATACTAAAACCTGGCTATCGCTCATACTAAACCATTCTTCTTGGATAGCATTCTGTGTATCAATTTCTAATTTACCACCGGCAAAATAATCTATTCCTTGGTCTCCAGAAGATAATGTAACGCTTAAAATTTGACTAGCTGGGTTAGAAAGCTTAATAGCTACATTACTGATACTGGTAACTTGTTCAACCACTGCGCCATAAGCATCAAAATAGAATCTAAAATTAGGATCATTTGCCGTATCAAAAAGTGGGCTCATCCAAAATTCAATAGTAGCTTGCTTACGAGTATCTAAAACTCCAGCATTCTCTATTAAAATTGGTTTATCTAAAATAACCATACTTTGCCCAAAATTATCATTAACAGCAAAATCTGATTGAAAATGGACGTGATCATTATTAGTGCTAGCATAAAAACTAGCATCATTAATAAATGGAAGATTATCAAAACTAATTAAAACTAAAGTATTAGTATCTGATTTAGGAGCTTTTAATGAATTGAAATCTTTAGTAATTGAGCGGGCATTTGCCGCAACAACTTCTCCAATTCTAGTATCAGTTAGCATAATAGAGCTTAATGTAAATTGATCTAAAATAGAATTAGATATATTTTCTCCTTGATAATCTGTTCCAATATATAAGTTATTATTAAGTGGGGCAAATTTAGCATTTAAATATGTATAATATTCAATTTTATATTGGCCTCGCGATAATAAATATGCTTGACTTGGGGTCTCACTAGACTCTAAAGTGAAAAAACCATTTTGCAAACCGCTTCTATAGTCTGTTGTATTTAGAACTTGATAAATACCGCCAGTAAAAGCTGGCAAAGGAACTGCAAATGATGTATATGTAGGTTGTATATTGATTGAGTGCCTATCGGCAGAAATACCAGTAATAGAATAGTATCCTGCTACGCCATATCCATCAGAAAATGCTGGAGATTGTATGATAATATAATTTCCAACATCATTATAACTAAATAGTCTATATTCATCTGTTACTAAATTATCATATCCATCTGAGCTAAGATTAGTTCCACTTCCAATTTGATAACTATATCTTATAGTTGGATATAATCCACTAAATTCACTATAAGTAATAGGATATTTTTCGCAAACTTCAATAGCTAATGCATTCTTTGAAGAATTAATTGGTTTAACATTTACTTGTATGTAATTTATGGAGATATAGGCATTAACAAAATCAAGAGTACCATAATCATTAAAAATGATAGTTTCTGTTATTACTAAATGATTATTTCTATCAACACCATTAATAGTAATTTCTACCGGCACTGAAAAATCTACATTAGTTCCACTAATTATGGCCTTAATAGTTCTTCCATTTTGAGAATTAGATGGTTGAGCTAAACCATAGCCATCTGTCAAATTTGTTGATGAAAAAATTCCAGATATTAATGTTGAGTTTGTCGCCCCAATAACTATATTTGGTAAAATAACTTTAGTAATGTCTACATCATTTAAAGAAATTGGTGGTGGTAATTGAGTCATCAGAATATTTTCTGCCTCATTACTCCAAACATAATATTTACTTTTAATATCTCGGAAATTTAACCCTAATGTTCTAATAAGAATTGAATCGCCAGAATAAATGCCATTAGAAATAGTTAAAATGTTATTAAAATAACCATCTTGACCAATACTATAATCTGGTCTCAAAGCTCTAACTCCAGGCAATTCAACTTCTATTCCATTTTGAATTGTTGAAACGGCAATATTAGGAAAAACATCAATATCTGATCTTACTAAAAATGAAGTTTGATTAACGGAATACTTACCATTAGTCATTGTTATTGGTAAGAGTTGATTGAGAGTTAAAATTTGTCCATTAATATGTTCAATAACATATCCATTGGAATCAAATCCAGATTCTAAAATAAAAATAGTATCTCCAATATTTATAGCATAATCGCTAAAATTAATACTAGAACTAACAGAATTTGAGCCTTGTGTTGTAATTAAATCATCAGAACCAACAATATCATAAAATACTGGTGATAAATATTCCGCATCAACTGTTCTATATTTTTCATTTGTAAATGGTGGTAGTTTTTGTCCATATTTTATAATATTAGGAACTTCTAATCCATCAATAAAAAGATGCATTTCATCACGACTATTGCGAGTATTTAATTTCCAAGAAGCGGCAATCATATGTGGATTATTAGCTTGCCAAGAAGAAATATTCGCACTGATAGAATATGAAATTTTTCTATTATCAAAAACTCTAAAATTAATATATCCGCTAACATCTTTATAAATAGAAAGTCTATTTGCATTCTTTTCTAATCCAAAATCTAATATATAATGTTCCATATCAGATATGAATGTTAAACCCTCATTAATGCCATATCCATCAAAACCATCACCATGAGCATAGTCGCCACTAGAGGTAGGAGTAGTAATAGTAAAATTAATCTTATTAGTCCCAGTAAAAATACTCATATTTTTTGGCGATGGCACGCCAAAAGATTGAGCGTCATAGAATTTACCAGATGAAGAAATTTGGAATTTATAAGTATGATTATTAAGAGCAACATACCCATCTACTACTTTTACATACCATCGTTGAAAATTGCCAGAAATATCATCATCATAATAAATAAAAACACCATCTTTATTAGTATTTGGGCGACCTGTAACATTTGAATTTTTATCTAATGTAAAATTACCACTAACAATATTTGGATGATATTCAGAACCCCCAATAAAAACTTTAGATTGATTAATTTGAGTTCCATCTCTAGTAATATTAAAAATTAAAGATGCATCATTATCAATACCATTCCATTGTGGATAAATCCAAGTCTCAAATGTACCTTCTTCTAATCGTAAATTAGAATTAACTGGAAGAGTTATAGTTTGACCAGGTTGATTAATTAGAACGCCATTTCCAAAATGAGCTGGAAGTATTTGAAAATTACCAGTAGTTTCTATACCAATTGGATTTAATAAATTACTGCCAAGCGACCATACTTGAAATGCCGACTCAATAACTTGCGGCGCTACATGCGTAATAATTTCAACAAGATTCTTAATGGCGCCTACTGTTGGTCCCTGAATAAAAGAAGATAATGCGGCTTGTAATGCTTCACGATATCTCTCTCGCTCTAGACTTAAATCAAAATTAGCCAAATCAGGCACATTGACTAAAGTTCCAAAATTTTTAAGAAGAGCATCTCTTAATGCTCCTGCTTTATATGAAACATAATATGGTGTTCCAGTTGGTAAATTATTATTTTGACGAAAATCAATAACATTATCTCCAGACTCATAGCTTACTAAAATTTCATCTGCAACATATGTATAATCAACAAAAAAATCACCTTTATTATAATCTACAATTACTCTAGATAATTGGGCAATAGTAAATGAATAAACAACATCGACCGAATCTCCTACGTGGGGAGAGCCAATTCCAGGCAATATTAATTTTAGAGGATTTCCTGGAACAATAGTCCCTGAATTATTCCACAATGATTGCGAATCGGATGCTCGGACTATACTAAAAGTATAAGTAATATTAGGCGATAAATAAGGTATATTTTCATTTAGTGTAATAAAATAATTATAACCATCAAATTGAACCGTTTCAAAAGACTGTTTAATAATTGGAGAAACTGTAATATTAAAATTATTACTTACACTAACATTGCTAAAATTAATTGGATTAGTACTATTAAATAAATCATTATATTCATATATACTTCTAGTAAATTTAACAGCATTAGTAACGCCAGGAACAAATGCATTAACAACAAAAGATCCAATTATACCATTTACAACTTGATATGGAGATGAGGCCGTATTATTAAGATATGTTTCATCAGACACGTCTAAACTTGCTGGCACAATAGAACTATCTGCAAATGAGGTATAAGAGAATTGTTTATTTTTTGGATTAAGAGTGCTAATACGATAATAAATATCATCTACACTAATAATATGTGGAGAATTTGGAACAATACTATCCATTTTATAACTAATATTTCCAATATCATTACTTTGATTATTAGAAACCGCAACATAGATAATTCCATTTATATAATCTACTGTATATTGTCCAACAGAATTTAATCGATTTATATTAGTGGTAACATCTAATTCTTTATTATACCATAACTCTAAAATAAAAACATTACCATTGGTAAATGTTAAGCTAGTATTTATTGAGCTGGCTATGCTGTCTTGCGTTGATCCAATAATAGTATTATTAGCCAAATAAATAGTAAAAATTCTATAACCATCTAGGTTAGTAGATGTAGTATTAATTCCTAAAAGTTCATTAGATACGCTAGTAAATGTAGCGTTTTCTCCAATTTCTTGTAAAATTCGGGGAGGCTTATTATATTTAAAATAGACTACATTATTATTAGTCCATCTATCTAAGAGATAAATTTCTCCAGATGTTTCATTATAAATTTGAAATACATTAGTAATTGGCGAATTTAATGTGGCCAATGCATTTAGTGCTATTAACTTATTTCCAACACGCTCATATATTGATTCAATATGAGAATCTGCCACATAATCTGTTCCGGGAATTAAAACTTGTTCATACTTAAATGTTATTGTTCCATCAGAATTAATTAAATTTCCTAATGGTAAGGCAACTATATCAAGTGCATCATTATCATAAACATAATCAATTTGAGAAGTATAAGTAAATCTATAGTAATATGTTGCTAATGGTGGAGAGGGTCCAGTTCCATCATTAGTAGAATCTTCGCCATAAACATATACGGTTCCTGTTGGATAATCAATAGAATATATACCGGGAGCATATGGTGGAGCACTTAAACTAAAAGGTATTTCTGATAAGAAAGCTGGATGTGGAGCGCCAGTATTAGAATTTGGATTGATAAAAGTAACTCCACCAGTAACTGGAGAATTATTTGAAGAGTCAGTTATTGGGGCGTGCTGTAAATTAAAAACATTGATAATAGGTGGTATAACTTCTCTATTAGATTGCAATGTAGTATAAGCATTTACTGTAGTAGAATCTACTACAATACCAAGTTGCTTATATTCATATTGAATTGTAATATTGAAAATCTGATCTAAAGAAAAATTAGGATCTTGAAGTATTACTTCATTAATTTTTATTTGATTGTCTGCTAAAAGTAAATAACTAGAAGCATAATCTTGATCATATTTTGAATTTAAAATTTGATATCCATATCCATCTATATTATATGGGTAATTTGGGTTAATAGTATTTAATGTAAAAGTAATACTATCTACTCTTGTAACTGGAGTATTACTTAGATTAAAGATTAATGTATTTATATTGAATGTGCCATTTTCATTATTAGATGATGGCATAATCGTTTCTGTTGCAAATTGTCGCTGCAAAGTAACTGGGTATGAAGGAAAATATGGGAAAATAAATGATGTTGATACTAAAGAATTAGTTGCCCCATAACCAACTCTAAAAATATCATAAGCACTTCCTTCATTTAATCTATCAAATGGTCCTGGCCCCCTTATATGGGCCTCATCTATAATAGTAAATGAAAGATAATTTTCATTCTTTGCCTGCCTAATATCATAAAGGGCTCGTGAAAAATTAACAGCAATAGCCTCCATATAAGATGAAATAACAGTAGATGAATCTCTTATATTGTATATATTATTTTGGTAGAAGTTTTGCAAATAATTTAAAACAGGATTATCTGCACTCAATGGCCCTGTAATTAGTATTCTGTTAGAAACATTATCTTGAGATATTTTAGCATTACCATTTATTGAAATAAACGGATTATTAGTTGTAGATTGAAATTGTAAAAAGTAAGCTGCGTATGGGGTTAATGGCTGGCAAATAATATACAAAACATTACCACTAACGCTAACAGATAATGCCTGAGAATCTGGAACATTAGTCGTCTGTGATAAAATAGAAACATTAGCTGCTACCAAATTTGGAGTTAATGTTTCAGTAAATGTAACATTAATATTAGAGCTATCAGTGATTTCTATATTTTGTATTCTTAGTATTGATGTCATATTGATTCGGTGTTTATAGTGATAGTGTTTGCTGCAAAATATTGATCTTCATTTGCTTGTATACTAAGAACTTGTCCTGGCTGTCCTGCAACATTGAAAAGAAGTATTCGTGCTCTATCTATACCCTGTACTCCTTGAGCAATATTAATTAAAGTTATTTGATCTATCTGTGGTCCCAAAGAAGTGCTAGTTAAAGCTGCAATTAATTGATTTCTTAAATTTTGGAGGACTGTATTTTGTGTAGTTAAAAATCCAGTATTAATTACTACGTTCATAGTTAAATTAATTTCAACCACCTTAGCAGCTCTAACTAAAACATCAGCATTAATAGGTCGATTTTCTTCTATAATAAAAGTTGTATTACCTATTAGTTGATTATAGTTATATTGTATTAATATTCTTTCATTTTGCTTAGGTGCTATATAATTATAGTAAGTTGTATATCTAGCACCAGTACTTGGTTTTGTAAAAGAAGTGGCTGTAAATCTAGTAGATTGGGATGATTTAAATCCACTACTAACATATATTTGATCAATTAAGGCAAACTTCTTATTTGTATATAACGAACCATTTTTAGTATATTGTAGATTTTCATTATCATTATCTATTGTATAGTAAAATGACACCTGTAGTTGATCGCCAAGAGTAGGTACATTATTAGTGGCACCAATTAAAGTATTATTAGTAGTACTTGGTAAAATGAAAGTAAAATTATCAAGATTTGGATTTGATAGCATTGTATCTGAAAAATATAGATTATCAGCGATAGTCGTATTAATAACATCATATGTAACTGGTGTTTCTAACACAATATTACTTCCAGTCGTATATGTAATTACTTTAGCAACATTAATGATTTTGGAAATTTTAATATTACTTGGTATCTGTGCGGAAGAACTTAGCCCTAATACATTTTGCAATGCTGCTTGTAAAGTTTGTTGACGTCCAGTAGCTGTTGCCGTAAAAATTACATCTTGAGCAAGATGCATCGTTGTTCCTGCCACAGTTATAATCCCAGTATTTAAACTTGCATCTAAAATAGTCCCAATTAATCTAGTTGGGCACTTACGAAGACTATTAAAATTGAATAGCATAACAAAAACTTTATCAGCTATTGTAGCATTAGATGTTTGCGGTATAAGAAGTCTATTATTTGCCAAATCAATAATGCCAGAATAATTCCACATTTCTTGCCCATCAAGAATTCTAATTACAGAAATCTGATCATGTACAATATGAGATAATATTTCACTAGCACCAACTATAGTTATAGTATTTGTTGAAGTATTATATCCTGATGGATTAATGCTAATATCAAAGTACCCATCATTATTAGGGTGTAATGGATCTGTAATTTTTACGCGTTTATTTATTAAATCTGGCAAAGTAGAAAAATTAACAGAAAGACTTCCAAGTGTTGCATTAGTTCCAGAAATAGTTAAATATCCATCTGTTCCTGAAAAATAATATCCATCATTATTATAATCTACTATTTCAAAAGTGATATTTGGAGAAGAGCTAATTGGATGAGCAGTAAAATTAGATAATGGTATAGTAAAATAATTAATACCCGATATAACAACAGAACTTAATGCATCAATATTTGTTCTAATAACTTCATTACTAAAACTAAATGGTTGAAAGCGGCGAATATCTGAAGCATAATAAATTACAAGAACTTTATCATTAGCTAATGGGACATTATGTCCAGTTAAAATTAATTGATAATTTGGATTAACTTCTGCTGGAGCAGTTATAACAATACCTTGATTTTCTGCATTCCATAATTCTAAACCATCTGATAATCTAATAATAGATAGCACATTAATGGGAGCTAAATTATAATCAGAAACTGGCAAGTTTAATTCTACAAACAATTGATTGCTTAAATTAACTTGAACAGTTTGATTTTCTCTTCTAGAAATATTAACAATACTAAAATTATCAAAACCATTATTATTATTTAATATATAACCATTACCAATACGGCTAGTAGGCAAATTACTATTAACTGAAGAATACATATCACTAATATTAGCAATATATGTTACTCTTAAATTAACACTATCGCAAGCATATAAATAGCCATCAGTATTTAAAGTTATCAAAGAAGATGGAATAGTTATTTGCGTTCCATTACTGCTACCTTGTATTGATTCTGAACTGTAAACATTTGTAGTATTAATATACGCAGTAACTCTATCATTTCCTTTTGCTGCAGTATCTATTGGTAAAATTATGGTGGTATTATAATAAATATTAACACCGATTATTTCGGAGACGCTTGAAAAATATCCATTAGCTTCAGCAGTTTTATATAGTTCTACATTAGAGTTTTTAAATGTAATAGAGTCTACAGAAACTGTAGAAATTGTAAGATTACTAATAGTTACAGAAAGTCTATTAACAAAAACTCCAGAAGTAACTGCCTGTACATATCCATCTACTTGCAAAAATGTATTAGCAGAAAGTATAGTATCTATTGGGTGGCTAGATGTACCAACGAAAAAATTATTTGATGAACTCAATGCGAAATTAACTAATTCATTTTTAATAATATTTGGATATCCCCAATCAATACTATCAGTTACACTTCTTGGGTTATTTGTATCTACCAATCCATCAAAATCAGAATATTGATCATAATCAATAACCCAAGTATAATCTACTTGTAAAGTATCACTAGGTGAAGGTAAAGTATTTCCAGATATTTGAATACGGCCAGTATTATTGTATGGAGTTGTTGCATCATAATTTTGATTTGTAACTAAATATCTTTCACCAGTATTAACATTAAAAACTCTAGTCACACTAGTAGTTGGAGTATGTAATAATTGTATAATTGAACGATCTACAGTAACAATACTATTTTCATTAGAAATACTTAATTGCTGCTGAATGTCTTTTATTTGAAGAACTTCAGTAAATGTAGTTGTGTCCTGTCCATTTGGTAGTCCTTTAATTAAATCTTCTTGGTATTCAATTTGATTGCTTGTCCATGCAAAAGTATCAAAACCAAATGGGCTTCCACTATATACGCCAATATCTTTTATTAGTTTATAATTTCCAGAACCTCTTCCATAACCATCTACGCTATATTCTGCAAAAGTTCCGCTAGTAGATCCTGTAACTTGAGTAAGAGAATCAACTGGTTGTGCTGGTAATTGACCATTATTAATGTCTGTTACTCTTTTTTGACTAATACTTAAGTTTGCATTAGACGCAATTTGCCCTAAGACAAAATTATTTTTTGAATTAGTCGGGTCATTATTATTGCTTTTATCTTGATAAATAAAAGTATCTGTATTGCTAATATCACTTGTGCCTAAGACTACAATATCTACTTTTCCGCCAGAACCCGGAGAAACTACCGTTAAAGTCCCATTAATAACTTCTGAGACAGTTCCATCACGAGTCATTAGAGGATCTCCAGGTTCAATAACTTTAGCGTCTTTGACACCAGAAACACTTAGGGCTGCGTTTAGATAGCCAAGCTGGGTGCCAACGCTACTTCCACTAAAAGTGGCTAGAATACGATTTCTAAAGGCGGCATCAGTCTCTTGGTCTGTACCTCCACCAAAAGCTGCAACATTAGTTACATTGCTAATTCCAGGAATATTAGAATTAGAAAGGCTATATTGTCCAATATTTCCAGCACTACCTGGAGCAGAAGCTATAGCTGTAGTTTCTACGGCATATTGATCTGTAATGCCAACATAAGCTAATTGTGCTGCAAATTTAGTTGCAGTTGAACGATAATAATTAATATTAGATGGAACTAATGAAAATCCAGTAATAACAGTAAATCCTAATCCTCCTTGAGTATAAATGGGGGCGCCGGCATTAACATTTATTACTGAATTTAAAGATGAAAAGGTAAGTAAAGAAACACCAGTTGATGCAGTAGATTGTTTTCTAGTCAAACCAAAGTTTTTACCTAATTTATCCAAATCTGTACCAATAGATAATCTAAGTGATTGCTTATTGGAAATACCTTGCAATTCATCATATAAAAGAGACAATTGGGCAGCTGGCCCCTCAATAAATAGGTCGCGAGCCACTGTCCCAGCTTTTGTATCTAGGTTTGGCTGTGCCAATTTGAAAAAATCCATTAGATTTTGGATAATTTCGTTTACCGACCTAATATTTACCATAATTAACCTCTAAACCTATTCATATTGTATTTACCGTAAAGGCGGTAGTTACTGGTTGGAATCCTTTAGTCATACACTTGATACTTATATTAAAAAGTCTTAAATCAAATGAACTTCTAACTACAGATATACCAATAATAGCTCCAAGTTGTTCATCTGCACTTACCTTTTGAAAAGATTTTAACTGTAATTGCTGCAATTGTTGCAAATTAGTTAGGCAAGTATTTATTTGAGACTGAGCAATTTGGACAATTACACCAGATCTTGATGGATTGCCTATTACAGATCTCGACAAAAATGATCCATATGAAGGATGAAGTGGATTAGAGCCGACATCAGTTAAACAGATTTTAAGAATATCTTGAATAAGCTTCTCACTATCTTGTACTGTTTGTAAAGCGCCTTGATTAATTACAAGATCGCCGGAAATTATCTTCAAATCAAACGACATATTTATACCTCTATTCATTCTAATGCAAAAATATTAGACAATTCAAAATTCTATCGATAGATTTTTACCACTAACACCTGCGAATATTTTATCCATAATCTGATAAAGGCCATAAACAGTAGTCGTTAAGTCCGTCATAGAGGTTGTAATATCATTTGGAGTCAATTCTTGCGTTAAAAATACATTTAAAATAGTCGCAGCCCTATCCTGAGCATCGCTATCAATAAGTCCTAAGAGGCTTTTAATTGGCATAATATAAAGCGCGCTAACTATTGTATAAATATCACAAAGCCCTAAACCGCTAAATTCTCCCATAATCATTTCTATAGTCTGCAATGCTTCAGAGGCATTATTAAGTATTTTATCTCTCTTTTTATTTATTGTTGCCTGAAGATCTTCACTTTTATTACCTTGAGAGGCAGAAGCGCTACTATCAAATGGAAGTTTAGTAACTTCTGGAACATAATTTCCTTTATCAGGCTTAGCAATATCTTGAGCAATAGTAGAATTAAGATTAGAAAAGAAAACTTGAAGTTGGCTTAAAATAATATCAGTATCATTTTTCGTTAATAAATTAGAATTGGCAATTTGGTTATTAAGTGTTACTGGAAGAACGGAGCAGCCGCCTTCCGGACCAGTCTTATCTGGGGCTGGAAGCCAATAATATTGGGATTGTGCTTTTTCTATAATATTTAATGATAGAGTTAATTTATCTGCCAATTCTTGGGCATTTGAAACAAATTTTACTAAAGAATCTTGTTGATTAGTATCAATTGTTCCGCTATTATTAAAAAATTGACTTATGGGTTTGCCCGCAATTTGAACTGTTTGTATAGATTTAATATTTTGTACACTTTTTATATAATTTTGTGCCAGTTCTCCAGTATTAGAATTATTTAATTGACTAATTCTGTCTGTAATTACCTTCTCAATAAGAGGGGGCATTGCTTTAGATGTAGATCCAGCTTTTAAGAAGCTAGCATTAGGCACAAATGGTACAGCAATTCTTTGACATGTACCGGCGGCAGTAGGTGAATCGCTAGACCAAATACTAAAATCAATTCTAGGATCAACTATAAATGGAACGATAATATGATAATGAGTCTTAAAAATAGTATTAGAGCTAGTATTTTCTGTTATTAATGTATTGCCATTATTATCCATATATTTAATAAATGGAGTTATAATTTCTCCAACTAAACTTCCATAAGGCGCGCCATAAGATTGATTTTCCGCATTAAAATCAAATGGAGAAGCAAAGGTATTCTTAAAAAATGGAGATGAAAATTGTCTTAAATTAATAAGTCCTTTTCCACTAGATGTTCCAGAACTAAGGGCTAAGACTCCAGCATCTACTGATTGTAAATTAGAAAAGACTTTGGATGTACTAGCTACCCAATTTTCACGAGCCGAAGATATTGTTTCAAATTGAATCCCAACTTTACTGGCAATAATAATTTTCTCTGATAGCGTTATTTTTCTAACAATTGGATTTCCACTAGCATCAATTTGTTTAACAATATCCATTCCAGGACTATAGAAACTCTTATCTGTAGCCACAACCGGAAACCCAATAATACGATAAAAAGCATGACATCTACTTTCTTGTATATTAGCTGATGGTGTAGTTGTATTTGGAGTATTTGCGGTAGTAGCACCATTAGTTATTGGATTGATATTTAAGGCCGCTATTAAGTCTGCAGTTTTATTATTTAAAACGCTTACATTAACATAGCCTCTAATATCATCTATTCCAACATTAGCTCCAGGAGAATTATCATTTAATGTATTTCCCCCAGTAATATAATCTTTATATGTTTGAACTACATCAATATTACTATTCTGTGTGCTTTGAACTGACTCTTGGGGAATATTTGTTTTAACAGCCATTATTAGCCTCCATCGCCAGATTGTCTTCTTGGCTCGCCTACCGTATCACCTTCTCCGGTTTGTGGTACGCTTACTGGAGCATAGATAAATTCATAATCTAAAGTTTGTAAAGTGTGAGATGGTACAGACCCATCAGTAGGTAAAGTATTTGTACAAATAATTTGATTTTGGAAGGCTACCATAATACTACCATTTCCAGCAACTTCACTAGTAATCAAGGCATTAAATGCAGAATATCCATCAAATGCAAATGAAGATATCTTTCCAAAAGTTGGATATGCAACTATTTGTGAAGCTAATTCTGCTCCAACTGATGCTGGAACCCTATTAGCAATTGGTAGATTATTATTTTCATTTAAAGTAACTATAACTTTAATTGGTTGAGTAGTAAATTGAATAGACGGGCTTAAAGCAATAGTACTATTACAAGGACTAAATCCAATTCCAATAGCGGACACTAAAGCAGCATTAGTATCACTTTGTAATTTTGTTAGACATTGAGTTGCTGTGCTTTGGAACTCAGCAGTTCCTTGCATTGTCATATTTGCTCTTAATTTAGTAATAGCTTCTAATAAGCATTTTTGAGCAGTTACTGGACTTGGAAAAATATTACCATTAGTACCATTAACTAAACTTGTAAGATTAGCAGTTTGCGTAGCAATATTGGAGAAAACTACAGTATTAACAAATGCTCTATTTATAGATACACTTGGCATACATCCTAAGCTAATAAGATTATTCTGCAATAAAATAGAATGATTTGGCTTAAAAATATATTCAATATTTTGTAAAGTCTTAAATGTTGGTGATGTTGGAGACGCGGCATAAATTGGAGCAAGATGTATAAAATTATTTAATGTAGCAGGTTCTGGCGGGCTTAGTAAAGTTATGCCATCAGTTTCATACCCATATAATTGTTTAGTAATATTACCTTTACTGTCACACAAATATCCATCACCACCAGAAATATAAAGAACTCCAGTTGGCTCTGGAATTGCAGAGTTATATCCTTGTAAAGTTACCGAAGGTATAGCTAAGACAATGCAATTATTGAAACGAACTTTTTCTGCCGCTCCATCTATTAGTGCTGGCCGGCCCCATTGTACTGGATTATAATCAAATATTAAATCTAATACATAAGCTGCCTGTGTTGGAGGGGTACTTGCGGTAAAAGTTTGAGTTGTTGGGAAAAATACAGGTGGTGGAACATATCCATCTGCTATTGCATCATAAGCATTTGTAATATTAATAAACTGTTGATACAACGATTGATTAGGATCATAAATTTGCCAAGCTTCTTGACTAGAAGCAATATTCAAATAAGTTGGTGGAGTAGTGGATGGATTTAATACTACAGTTGTGGCTATAGCCATTTCATTATTATATTGTAAAGTCCCAGAAGTTCTAGTATAAGGTGCTTGTTGAATAAATGCTGGACATACGCTTGGATTACAACAATTACTATTATCACCACTACTACATGGAGGAATAGAAGATCCTAAAGATAAGATATCTTTAATTGCCTGAATAATAACATCAAAAAATGCCAAGAGAACAAGAAGATCTTGAAAGATACAAAGCATGTCTCCTAATTTTGCAGCAATAGCTAAAATACCAACCGTATTAGATGTTTCAAATGCGGATATTAAACCAAAAATATTACCTTGAAGATTTAATACAAGAGTAATAATAAAACAAAGAATATACTCAATCAAAGCTAAAATTAATAATAAGATTGAAATAATCATTATTATTAAAGCAAATATGGGAAATAGATTTAAGAAGGCAGGGATACATTGAGTAAAGAGTCTATCTAAAGCACCAATTAATGCAAATGGGCTAACCAAAGAGCAAAGAACTTCAATAATACAAACTATAATATTAAGAACTGGTAAAAAGAATTTATAAAGCATTAAGAATGGCATGAACTGCTCAAGTAGCTTCATAATGCCATCAAAGATATCTACTTCAAAATTAAAACTTAAATTAGCTTGCAATATGCCTGGTGGAATTAAAAGTTGAAGATAATCTAATATGCCCAATAAATTTTCAGGCATTCCTGCTGGAAGCCCGATAGCAATATTAGCTGGAGAAAATCCAACACCAAAACCAGGAATGGCTGGCCCACTCGGCCCAGATGGACTTTCAAAAGATATAGGTCCGCAACCGCCCGCCAATGATGCTGCTCCACCAGGAGTAGGATATAAAGAAGAAGCAGATATTGAAAACGACGGGATACTACAAGGCATTATTTTTCCTTATTTTATTTATCAATATCTATATATCACCACAGCCTTTTTCATATAGATCCTCCGAAAATTTTCTTGACTCTTCTCTTCTGAAGTACAAGAGCTTCGCAATCTATTTCTATTTCGCCATCAGCAGAAATTATCATATTTTGCCCCGCATGTATTGACATATTTCCAGGAGTCATAAGTGTGCAACCCGTACTATCAAATCTAAAAATATGAACAAATCCATTATTTATAACTCTCATATCGAATGTTCCATTTCGTTGGCCATCTTGCCCTAATGGAGTAAAACGAGCATCACCAGAAACACCATATCCACCAATTTGTATAAAGGCATCTCCATCCATTCCCATAACTAAACTTCTTTGATTAATATCTCTACCTAAATTTATAACTGCTCCTCCAGCTGTATCCATCCATAATGATTGTCTATCAACAGTATTAGCTCCAATATTAAATTCTATAGACCCATCAAAATTAATAGATCCGCTTCTTCCGCCAGCATTGCCGTCATTTGCCCCAATACTCCCTATTTTAATAACTGGGCTAACTACATTTGAAAGATTTGTAATATTAATTTCTGGTGGAGGATTAAATTCTGCAGATGTTTTTAAAGTTGTTTTAATTGAATAACCATCTTTAGTTTGAGTTGATCCATATCCATCTATAACTATAATATTAGGCGAATCAACTTGTCCAATAGGCCATTTTAAAACATCAGCAGTATGTTGATGAGAAATGCATGTTTGCATAATATCGTGATAAGCCGTACCGTGCCTTATATTATATGGAGAGCTATTAGAATTATTTGGTGAAAATTGGCTAATACGATCTTGTGGCCCCAAATCTGCTTGATTATGATTATCTTGTAATATGATAGACCCATGAGCAAAAATATCATCAAAACCGGCCGCCGCAGAGCTTGGGCTCTTCATTGGCGCAGCAAAAGAATCAACAAAAATATCTTGACTTACAGCTTGCCCATTTTGAATAAACCATAATTGATTAGGGTTGCTATTATCTGTAGTTCCAAATGTAGAATAATTCTCAGACCTCAATAAAAGTGGTATATTTCCAGACTCACTGGATGCTGGAACATTTAATTTAAATTGTCCCTCTTTATCTACATCAAAAGAAAATCTACTTCTTTGTAGTTTCGCATTATAATTATCATCATTAATTCCAAGAGCATTGCCCTGATTATTTGGAGCGGGATCCTTACGAGAATTAATCTCAAAATGATATGCAATACTTTTACGTTCAAGCGCTCTAATATTTTGATATGCTATTGTTGGATCATTAGTGCTTGTAGGTGAAAAAGTAGTATTATCTGATAATCCAACTGGTATTGGCATACGATTAAGATCAAGTATATTGCCAAATATATCTACTACAGTTCCTTTTATTGATTCAATAAGAAAATTAGGAGCCACTAAACTAAGACTCATAGTATCACTTCGGCTACTTCTACGATTTGGTGTAGTATAATTTGTTATAGCTTGAGGTTGAGATGCATACTTATTCGCTTCAATAATATCTGAATCAATATTTGATTTATATTGAAATTCATAAACCATTTGCCTATGCTCAACAAATGCTGGATTTTTATTAGGGCCAACTAAGACATCATTAGACGCAGCTGTTGGATCCATTCCAATTACATGTAATTCTTTATCATATTTATCATCTTCTAATTTTGTGCTACCAGAAGCTGAAGTTGCTTGAGGATTAGGCTCAATATCTCTTTTAACTTGTCCATTTACTTCACGCAAAGCTTGATTAAAATGATTTTCGTTTTCAAAATTAATAGTTATTAAATTAGTTTTTGGATATTGCTGGCTTCCTGCAAAAATATGAATATTCTCAATATCAGAGCCAATTACAATATCACTATCATCATTTAATGTAATTTTAGAAGTATCAGAACTATATAATAATATCTCTCCTAATTTTATATCTGGTATATTGTCTATATTATCTGTTTTATAACCTACTTGATAATATTGCCCACCAGAACCTTGTGCCAGGGTAATAGCAGTATTTTTTGATGGCAATGTTCCTATAAATAAACCATTGCTACCAATTAATTGAAAATTACCTGGCACAGGAACTGATTGATTATTATTTTTAGCACTAGAGCTTCCAGTTAATTGTACTTGCATCGTATTGTTAGAACTATCATAGCTAACAATCGATCCTTTTCTAATTAAACCAACTGGTGGATCTAAAGAACTTACTCCTGTTTTACCCATTAATCCTCATTTAGTTCCAGCACTAGCTTTTGTAGCCCCACTAGAAGTGTTTGTATTTGTAGTTGCAGAATTTGCACCTTGAGCTGGCGTTAGTGTAAGCCAACAATCAATAATATAACTAAATAAGACGTTTCTTAAATCATTATTATTTGCAGCATCAAGTGGATTAGCATTACCAGTATTAGTGCTAACATTAGCCATTTGATTTCTAGACGCATCTAATGCTTTTTGAGATGGAGATCTACGATCTGATTGATTATCCATATTAACAGGTACTATATTAATAGCACTCTTAGGTATGCCTGGATTTTGCATCGAATAACTTGAAGTAACCGAACTTTGTGGGCCGCCACCTTGCGAGCCAGCCATAAGCGCCTGTAAAACATTTTGAGCAGCAGAATTAAGATCTGGATTAACTCCACCTTGAGCATTATCATAATAAAGTCTTAATTCTATACCAGCAATTATATTATTATTAGGAGTACCATTAGCATTAATCATTGAACTAGATGTATAAAGTATATTATTTAATATGATTTGATTAGTTGCTTGATAGTTATCATTTGGGTTACCACTTTCAGCTCCATTAGCTAGACTTAATGGATTAGATGTTTTATTTTGTCCATCTAATTGTATTACTCCTAAATTTTGCTCCTGAGCAGATGTGTCTTGTCTTTGTATAATCACATTTGGTTTAGTTTTTGGCCCAGACTCATCTCCATTTTTAATAATCATTTTGCCAATAGTATCTGCTATTGTTGGAATATATTCGCCAACGGCATGACCATAAATTAAATCTAAATCAGTTGTAAAAGTTCCCTTTTGTGCTGCGAGAGTATAATTATGTTTAACAGATTTAATATAGAATAATAAATTGCGAGTTTCTAAATATACAACTTCACCAGGTTGCATATATTCATTTCCAACTATCGTGCAACTAGCCCTTAAAATATTGGAGCGATTACGAGTCAAGACCATCGCAGCATATGGCCCTAATTGAGTGTCAGGATCATGTAAAAATGGAACTTCTATTGGATGAACTTGCCTAAATCCATAATTACGCCACATATCATAATCAATAGCCACAGCTGTTGTTAATCCATTGCCTCCACTTGGAAACATATTGAAATTTGCTGGACCTCCGGTGTTTGTGTCATAATTTTGACTAATTGAGCCATGAACTTCTATCATAGTTTGGTCTGGAGTATTTTCGGTAACTCTTAATGATTTTATTTGGCTATTACGAATAACATAGCGGGTTCCAGATCCAGGGCCATAATCATCATAGCTTTCATCTTCGATCATATGTTCAAATATTTCAGGTATATAAGAGTTTCCAAATATTCCAGGAGTAGATAATATATTAGCAATAGTAGTATCATCATTTAATGAAACTGCTTCTGCAGCATTCTTAATTGTTAAATAAAAGTTCTTAACTGCTTGTTGCCATTGTCCAATAAAATTTGCTAAATCATTAACTGCTTTAAATACATCAACAGACGCTCCAGTATTTATTTGTAATGGCTGATTTGGATCTGGTTGAGATAAATAGTCTGTACTAGAAATTTGGCTACTACCAGATTTTGCATTAATGCGAGTAACTAAATTTTGCACTAATGTACTTTGAAAAATATTAGTTGAGGGATAATTAGTTGTATTTGTTCCGGTTCCATTGCCACCTATATTTGTTATCTTTTGACTTAATGCGTGAAATATGGCATTATATTTAGCTATATTAGTAAATGGCAATTTAGTTGAAGTTCCTAAATTAACTATTTTTGTATAGTCAGCTAAGCTTTGACCTTCGGTATTTCCTTGTTGTTCTTGATTTGCTTGTTGTATCAAATTATTAACATCAACGATTGTATCTGTTGGATCAGAAATAAAATTAAAAGTACCACCCATACCACTAGTAGTATTCTGTAAGTTAATATAATTTACAGCATCTGTATCACCACTTATACTAGTATTTTCTCCAGAATATACGCTTGATGTTGGGCTTGCCGGAATAATAGCACAAACTAATCTGATTTCATCTTCTAAGACTTCAATTTTATTTTTAAGATTAGCTAATTGATCTGTGAATAGTTGATTCATAAAGCTAGGAAATATCTGCACGCCTATTGTTTGCTTTAAGAATAACATTCTATAAAAAATAGAACTTGGCATCTTATTAAACTGTGGAGGTCTAGCTCTAATATGTCCTTGAGAATCTGCAAAAACTTCTAAATTTAATAAGTCGGCAGCATTGATAATTTTTTCTTTAACGGTTGTATATTCATTACTATACATTGTTGGTGGGTCATTATTTAATACTTTATTAAATGCAGCTATATCGTAATCATTATCATAGTAATCATCAACAATGAATAGATTTTTATCTGTATTTGCTCTAATATCATATGACATTCTTCTAGTCATAGCATTAGTTTGCCTTCTAATAATTTGTTGAGCTTCACTATCATTAGGATCAACTTGACCGCCACCTAAAGTATTATTAGGTAATGAAGACGGGCCAGCAATCTGTTGAAAAAGTGCTTTGGTTGATGCTTGAATTGTATTTAGAGAACTATTAATTGTGTTTTGTAATGCCGTAGCTTGAGTTTGCAAACTATTTAATTGAGCGCCACCTGAAAAAGATTTAGATCCAGTTAAAGTTGTAAAAGCTGCTAAGCCTGCAAGAGCATTTTGTAAATCTGCAAATTTTTTAAGGTTGGAATCTAAATTTGGATTAGATGCATTAACTGTTGATTGAGCTTGCATTGCTTGAGCAATAGCTGCTTGATTCATAATTAAACTCTTAAATGGAATAAAATTACCCCATAATGCATTACTCTTAGATAAGTCAGCTCTTAATGAATCTAAATATGAATGCGATGATGCATTACCACTTTGAGGATCAGCTTGAAATCCATTTAGATTACCGGTAGCTTGAAAGAAAGTTTGATAATTATAAGGCACCCCAGTTACAAGAAGAGATATAACATTCATTACATCTAATCCTTGAAATGGATCTTTATAGATATTTGTTGTTCCTACTAAGAGTGGATTGTTAATATTTGCAGAAGAGGCGGCTTGTGTAAAAATTCCAATACCTTGTTTCCACTTATAAACTAAACCATCTGGAGCATAAACTGTTCTAGTTATACGATTAGTTGTTGGATCCATAACGGTATCGTGAATATAATTACTTTGTGTTGCCTTTTCTCCTGCCATTGCACCTAGTTTATATTTAACTAATGAGCCTGCTCCAGTTTCTGAAAGCAAATATTTATTTTCATCTAATAATTCTAAGATATCAGGGACTGCATTTGTAGTAATACTATCAAAACTAGATTTGAATGGCGTTATAGAATCATAAATTAGTCCATTAAAATTATCAACGCCAGGCTTAAAATTAATTTTACCTAATTCAAAATAAGCCGTATTATCTCCACCGGATATTGATACTGTAAATTTACCATCAGCCCAATAATCTTCTGAACCATTAACTAATCCAGTAGCTACATGTGTGCCTTCATTTTCCGTAACAAACTGTGTTCGCATTAATGCCCAAAGATAATTTGGGAAATCTGGACCAACGTAAATAGACTTTTCTGCTTGAATTGCAATATTTGCTGCTGGATTAAATAAAACATCAGTTGCACTAGAAATTGCCGTATCTGTATTATTTATATCTTGAAGAATACCAGCTCCACTAAACATTTGAGTTAATCCTGATAAAATCTTATTATCTGATTGTGTCTTAGAGTTAATATAAATATGAGCAACATCCATTGGCTGAATAATTAACTTACTAGAAAAATTGGAACGCAATTTTCTTCTGGCATAATTAGTTTTATTATTATTTGCAATAAAATTAGTTGATGAGTCTTTTAATAATTGAAGCTGCGCGTAAATGGCGGAAATGATTGCTTGAAAAGTAAATAATTCATCTGTGCCAACTATACTATAATTATTAATACTTATATTATAGGCAGAATCTATTCCACTGTCACCTGCGATAGCTCCACCTCTCAAATAATCAGGTGGTATTGAAACTGCCGATCCATCCCATGTAAATGGGATCTCTATGCCTAAACGATCAATAATAACTGTTATTGGTTGATTGAATATAGAATTAGGATCTACTTTAAATGTTAGTGGGCTAGCATTTCTAGCATTACGAAGTTCTGCTAAATTATTTTGTTGAGTTGTAATCTGTTGCGTTGCACTTGTTAATCCAAATTGAAATGCTTTACTATTATAAAATAAATTAGTAGCATCACTAAGTGCTATCTCAATATCATAATCAGTAATCAACATAGATTCATACGGATCAACAATTGTTAAATTAAAATTACCAGGACTTTTCATATCTACAGATGTAGATGTGTTAATTTGAGTAAAATTAGTAATCTCAATAATGCCACTTCCAGGGCCAAGAGTAGATTGATATAAACTTGTAGGATCAGTTAGCCATGTAGTATATGGTGCAGTTTGATTATAAGCATATAAAGATCTTAATCTATCTACAGCATTAAAGAAACTTGTAGCATCTTGTGTTGTAAATGGATTATTACCTCCAGGAAATAAATTGGAAGCTGCCCCATTGGCATAACCATTATTAGCCATATCTGCTAATGAAATTATAATTGGAACTAATTGATTAGATATACTACCTACTGCTGATGTAATCTTTTGAATTTTACTTAATTTTTCCAAAGCTGCAATCTGATTGCATTTATTTTGAAAAAGAATACACATAGCTTTGTAATAAAGCTTTTCATCTACATCCATAAAATCAGGGCGATAATTATCTGCAACAGAAGAAAACATTCTTTTTTTAATAAGAACTGTTGCCGTGGGCTCTTGCCATAATATTTCAAGTTGTTTAGGATTTGTTTGATATGGATCAACTCTAATATAGCCTTCTTCAAGATAATGTCGTTCAGCAGATTTATCAAATGAGAAATTACCTAATGTGCCGGCTTTTTCTTGCTGACCATCAGCTATTCCACTTATTGATGATGTGACATTAATTTGGCTACTAATTGCATCGCCTAAATCTCCAAGAAAGCTCATAAAATCCTTACAGTAAACTAGTTAGCAAGCCAGCCAAAGATAATGGTGAAGATGCTGTTGATGCTTGTGGCGTGATAGCAGTTCCATTAAAAGAATGTGGTGTAGTATAATTACTTGGTCCGCTAACTGGACTTTCTTGCCACGGAAAGTAATTTGTTCTATATCCTCTTCTTTGAGTAACCGTAAAATCTATATCATATTTAAATAGAAAATCTTCGGCAGACTCTGTAATACTCATTCCTTCAAAAAATCCCCTATAAACCCAACCATTATAATACATTTCAACACTAAAAGCGAGAGACGCCAAAGAAGGAATGTTTCTGGGGGACAGCATCGCGTTTGGAGAATCCATTCCGAGTATTCCGCCTAGCATGCCGCCGCTAGAGGGTGCCGACAAATTGCTTACACCAATGGTTTGACCCAGTGCCCCACCAATACCAACAGATAAATTATTAGATAGATCGGCTGCCGCATTGCTTCCAGCCAAAGATAATCCGACCGTATCAAAAGATAATTGTTCTGCACGATAGATTTCATATAACATATTAATTCCCTCAATACCAGAGCTTCCAGTATTTCCAGAAATTTTAAGAGTTGTCAAATCTTCTCCCCAATATTGTAATGTAAATCCGCCTTTAGTTCTATCTTTAGTAATTGCTTTCTTATTGGTGTATGCAATATTTTGAGGATTAATAAACATACTAACTGTTCCAAATTGTGGTACAAACCATGTAATAATATTTCTGGTAATTTGCCCACTTACTTCTGGTGTAATTTTTGTATATGGCAATCCGTTACCATCAGCCGATGGCATAGAATTAGCACTAAGACCATTAAATTGGGTATTAGGATTGCTTGCATTTGAAGATACTGCGGCGCTACTTCCACCAATTGATAAGTCTAAAGAAAAAGATGCCATAATTATTATCCTTATTTTGTAGAAGCAGCATTATTAACTGCCGCGTGTTCGCTGCTATGAATATTATTTCCACAGTGTTGGCATTTGCCTGTAAAATTTACTGTGATAGTTCCACCAACTAAACTAACTGGAACTGGGCCGGATGATGTGCCGGCGCTCACTCCTCCAGTAACATGTGCTGGTGATGCGTGTCCAGAACCAGCTCCAGCCAATGATGTAGCTGCCTGACCAGATGTAACGGCACTAGCAACATGCGCTCCAGCTGTAGTTGGTTTTACTGGGCTGCTCATTTCTTTGCTAATTTGAGCCCCAGCACTTAAAGACTCTGCATCATAATATGATTTATCTTTAGGTTGATATAATTTATTATCAGTTGAAGCAGTTGGTTTTATAGAACTTGCTTCTAAAAATTTACTAGCAGCACTTACTTCCTCTTTATTTTTTGAAGTTGCCACTACATTTTTCATGGCAACAATTTCTGCATCTCTTTTCTGAGCTTCATTCATTGAAGTATTTTGCGTTAATGAGCCAATTATATCTTTTAATGTTTCAGGCATACTTGTTGCAAGTTTACCAAATTCTTTTATTGGATCATCATGAGAAATAGTTCTACCTTCAGCTTTAGATGTATATTCTTTAATCTCTTTTGCTCCTGATACATTAATACCGGCACCAGTTCCATCAATTCCGCCCCTAGATCCTTGTCCTGCTGTACCTACATTTTGTTCAATATCTAATCCATGTTTTCCAATATTAAGTTGAGCCTCTCTTATTTCAAATATGCCTTTATCAAGTTTAGTTCTAGAAAGATCTTCAAGTGATTTACCGCGAGCTTCTGTTTCTTCAAGACCTCCTTTTTTTTCTAGTGATATAGTCTGGCCTTTTGAAAAAGCTTCCATCATTCGAGATGCTTGTTGATCATCTTTAATTCCAGCTCCCAATGGTCCGCTCTTAAGCATTTCTCTTTGACGCTGATATTGTGCGGCAGCACCTTCACTTTGCTCTGCCTGCTCTCTAGAAACAATTGGGCCCATCATTTTCTTCATTGTTTCCATAACTTTTTTCTGAGCAGCTTCAGGATCTTTTTCCATCAAATCTTCCATTTGAAGAGCGCCCCTTAATCCTCCTGGGCCTCCAGTTTGTCCAGAAAGAAATGCCTTTTGACCCATAGTCATATTTGCCATAGATTTTGTATAATCATTAAACATATCTATAGCTTGTTTGGCCGGAACTCCAACAGATTGTAATCTAGAAACATATGACTCCATAGAATCTGTCATTCCTTTTGTCATATTTGATACATCTGTTCCAGTATGAATATATGATTTAAATGCATCCATAGATCCTTGCAAAGCTCCACGAGTATCTTCTAATCTAGCTCCAAGAGTTTCCGATGCTTCACTCATATGTGCAGAAAATTCTAATCCCTTTTCCATGCTAGCACCATATTCAGTTACAGCATGTCCCATATCTTTTGTTACTTCGGCCATTTCACGACCAGAACCATGAGCATATCTAATAGCAGCAGTTAAAATAGTAGTTTGTCCTCCAGCTACTTGCATAGTATCTGACATATGCTGTAATCCTCCAGGGATTAGAGCAATTTGTTGAGCATACTTTTGCATTTGCTGAGTTGTTATTCCTGTAGCAAATGCAGAGTTATTCTGAACTTGTAAATTTTCTAATGCAGTAGCATTAAAATTACTAAGATCACTGCCTGCCTGTTTAAGGAACTCTTGCATAGAGCCTCCGGCTCCAGCTACATTTAACATACCAGTTCCCCATTTATGTATTTCATCTGCATTTGCTGAAAATGCAATTATAGATTCTTTTGCGGCAGTAGTTAATTTACCAAAACTATCAAGTAATGGTACTGATCCCATTCCTGCGGCATCCATCATAGTTTTTAAAGCGGTCAAAGATGCAGAATAAGCCAAAGTCCCAACAGTAGATGATTCAAAAATACTAGCCACCTCTTTAAATTTAGTTGTTGGTGTATTCATATTTGCAAAATCGCCCATAGCATTAGTTGCTTGCTGTATTGCTGGTCTTGCACCAACCGCTGCCGATGCAACAATTCCATATCCAGCAGATATTACCTGAGAATTTGCTAAATGTTTTGATGCTGCATCATCAGTAATACCACCAAGAAAAGTATTTGCCGAATCTAGCGTAGTAGTCGGCTCTGTTGATGCTCCTGTAGATGGTGGGTCGCCGAATGCCATTTATTATCCTTTAACTAAAGTTGCTTTCTTTCTTTTCTTTTTAGGTTTCTTAGTTTCTTTTTCTTCTAATTCAATCTGTTTAGATTCTTCAATTATCTTCCACGTATCCTCAAAATCTTCTTCAGATGATTCATGAGAATTGCCTTCCATCATTTTTTGAACCGCTTCTGGATTAGAGAATGATCCTAATAGATATGCGTGATTTTTAGCAAGTTCAGCCTGATCTTTATGATCACCTAGCCAATTTTGATACAACCACATTTTTAGAACCGGATCCATTTCAGAAATAAATGGGTCGGAAGGTAACTTTTGATACATCTTACATAAGTACCAAATGAAACGATGTTCCGGTTCATTTATTATTTTTTTAGGTCTTCAATTACCTCTTTCACTTCAGCTTCGGTTTTTAAAGTATATTTTTCCTGAACTTCTTTTGCTAAAATTAAATACTCACTATAAAGTCTAATAATAAGTCCATGATCCAATAGCTCAACTAGATTTAATCGATCTTGCATATCAGTTGAATTTAAAAATTGAGAAACCTCAACTCCTGCAATAATAATTAATGAACGGGCTAAGACTTGCTTTCTCGTTTCAAAAACTAACTGTACTGATCCGTCAAATTCTGCAGCGGCAATCATTACTTCTCTTAACTCTGCTGATGGTAGTGATTGTAATCTATATAAATTGCCTTCAATCATAACATCTCTTGTCATCTTGCTCATATTAATAAGCATTTCTACACGGCGTCTTGCTCCTTCTGAAAGCCTTTCTTTCCCTTCTTTCTTAAGGCGTTTAGCTTCTGCAAATTGCCGTTGCGTATCATTAAGCTCTTGTATTTGTTGTGGGGGCGGCTGCATACGAGCTTCAAAATCTCTCATTTCACGATCGTCAAAAACTGGTGCAGAAGATTCGAAACTTCTTCTCTGTTGAGATGCTGTCTCATCAGGAACCGTAAATTCTTTCATATTATTTTGAATATTTCTTTTTCCAATTGGGCTATCAAAACCGGCCATGCTAACTCCTTAAACTAAAACTCCCTGTTATCTATGAGTATATATATCTCAAGAAAACAGGGAGTTGATTTATTTTAGAAGTTTATATTAGAAGATAGTTAAAGTATTAGTTGCACCATAATTACTAGTTCCAATATCAATAAGTCCGGCTGCATCCAATCCGCCTCTTCTACCATTAGCGCCACTATCAGTTTGACGCTCAATCCAATTTGGATTATTAATTCCGAAAGGCTTAAGATTAAGTTGTCCGCCAACTGCTGCTGGGCCACCATTTACAGTAGAGAAGATTGTTTCAGCTTCCCAAGTCATATTATCGGTAATAACCCAATCATTAGCATCATACTTATAGCCAATTCTCTTAATCCATACATTCTTAATGACTGTGGCTACTTGACTACCAACAGCATACTTTTGTTTATCATAAATGATAATATCAAAAGGATAGACTTGGGCTGAAACGTGCATAAAACTTCTATCAAAAGCCTCTGCAATTCTTAATTTATCAAATCTAATTCTAGTACAAGTACCAGTAATTTTAGTTGATTGATTTGGTACAGAGTCAATTTGACCGTCCGTTCCAACTTCACTTATAAACTTAACAGATCTATCTTCACTAATATCTAATGTTTGTACTGCCCCTACTGGAGTATAACCTCCTGTAGATGGATTTCTAACAGCAATTAAGATATTGGTAGAAATTGCTGTACTAGTAGAATTAACTCCACTTGGTAATTGTATAGTTGAACCTGTTTGAGGGTAGCTAGCCATAATTTTGTTCCTTATATGTTATATCTTAATATGGCGAGTTTTATTAACTCCATCCAAAATATTTTGTTTAGCTGACAATGGACGCAGATTATTTAACGCCCAACACTTCTTAAAATTATCATCTTCCATACTTGAATATAGTAAATCGCTTTGCGGAATAATATGATCTATATTCCACTTCCACGTAGATCTGTCATCATTTTTCCATGTTTTAATATCATATTGTCCATGATTATTCCAAGTCATCCACGGTTCAAATTGCTTTTCCAAATGATCTTTTAATTCTTGAATAGTATAAAAGAGACTTTTTAAACAAGAAACATTATTTTTGTCACTTTGTTTTAACTTTAAACCATAATTAATGGCATGAGATATCAAGCTTCTAAGTTTAAAACATGGATCTATTTTATACCTATTTTTATCATTAATATTTTTTCTAGTAGAAATTTTACTCTTATTAAGTTGATAGTATTGCTTATCATACTCTTGTTTAATATCTTTATTGTTTTTATACCAATTTTTATTATATGTAAAGTATTTGTCCTTGTTTTTATCTCTATATTCTTTTTGAGAGTCTCTTTCGCGCTCTGTTATACATTTTTTACAGGCTGTTTTAAAACCATCTTTTGATCTTTTATTTTTAGAGAATGAACCAAAAGATAATAGTGCTTTACAAACAGAACATGTTTTCATATTTAGATATATATCAAGCCCCTAAATTACCTACAGTAACTTTAATATAAATCCAATTAATTGGATAAGTAGGTGATATGCTAACTGCAATATCCCATTGACGAGGATCTACTTGATCTTGCGATACTGTTAATCCTGTAAATGCAGTAATTAAACCTTGGGTAATTAATGAATTCATTAAGATTGTTGCTTCTGTACTTAAAGCAGTAGCAGTATTTGTTGTTTGTGGAGTTCCAATGAATCCACTAAATCCTGAACGAAGAATCTTGGCAACTCTATCTCTAATGAAAACAATAGAGATTTCTTGTTCTTCTGGGAATCCACTTTGACTTGTAGTAATTCCCCAGACAACTCTACCACCGCCAGAAACTGGATTCAATGTAGTAACTCCAGCCGCAGATAGTTGCTGTAGAACTAAGCTTGAGAAAGTTCTATTTGACAAGATAGTAAATCCACTGAAAACTTTATTTGTAAATGGATTTTCTAATGCTAAATCAGCGTTAGCATAACCAGCAGCCACAGCGGCAAGGTAGAAGCCATCAACTAAGACATTATTTGCGCCAGCTTGTACAACAATCTGGTCAGGATAGAAATAAACACATCTGTAAGCAAATCCATAAGAGTTAGGAACAGAATAGTTAGCAATATCTTGAATATTACCGGCAAGAGTGCTAGTAATATCATTATTTGGGATGCCCTCAAAGACACCCAAATCTTCTACTGCCGCTAGTTTAGTACCAGTTAAGTTTGCAGGAGTTAATCCGCTAATAGCTCCTATAAAGAGCACTCTCTCTTTATGATTTTGACTATTACTCATTGTGATGCAGTGGCTCAAAGCATTCTGGAAAATAACAGAAATTGTTTGATTTGGTAACGGCACAACAATGTCGCACTCAACTGTTTCAAGAGAAGCAAGAGCATTAACCCATCCAGCATCATAAAATGCTGCATCACGAGCGTCAACAATAGTAACTCTTAATTGGTTATTTTGTGGAACAATATTATTATTTACAACCAAATAAACGCTTTGAGAACTTGGATCTAAGATTTCATATCTTACATTTTTTTCATTAACGAAAGTCATTGTTAATGTTAATGTTTCTGAGATATTATTATAAGCAGTAATATCATAAAGACCATTATTTGGTTTATTTAATTCTGTTACAGAATTAACTACAGATGAATCATTAATTTGGATTCTATAATATCCATCAGTTGCAAGACTTGGGTCAAGATTTCCAAAATCAACAGATGAGCTATGTAAGGTTGCCGTGCCATGATGAGGATCGGTTACAAATGCAGTTAAAGTACCATCTGTTCCGCTATAACCATCAACTGGCAATCCTGTAGCAACATTGATTACTTCAAATGCTACGCCAGTCTTAGATACGAAATCAGGGAAACCATTTGTAGTATTTAGTGGGTTTGGTTCGCCAGGCTCTCCGGCAACTGTAACTGTTTGAACAGATAATTGACCGTCGGCAACAGCTGTAATATTAAAGACGCCAGTATTGGCTGTATTTGTCGAGTCAATTACTTTTAGTAATTTGCCGACATAATCTGCAGTAAATAAGGAAGATGTAGCAAATGTTGCTTTAGTAGTTTGGGCAGAAGAGAATCTATTAAGAATACCATCTGTTCCTGAAACGACAACATCATATCCATTTATTACGCTGTAACAATATGCTGATCCTGCTGGTGGTTGAAGTTCACTATTTATAAAAGTTGTTACCGATGATGGCCAAATATATCCATCAACTGATTGAGCTGATGCAAGAGAGTAAAATTCAGTCTTATTTGGAAGAAGTTGCGTTTCTACTTGAGTTACTGGGTCTGCTGCAAAAAAATGAATATCAGAGTTATAATCAGGAATAACACTTAATGGAAATGGAAAGATAAAATCATCTGGATTTGTTGAATTAGCATTTACACTTGGAGACATAACATAAGATGTTCTTCGTGGTAGTGGAGGTGCCGCTTGTACAGCAATCATTGAAGATGCACCGTTAGCATAGCAAAGTTGAGCGCCTAAACTTAAGTTATTAGAAGTACTTGGATTGCCACATAAAGCTACAACATCACTCATTCCTTGAGTTTGAGTTGGATTGTTAATGTTATTTACTGGGATTTCAGTAGTAGTTAATGTGTCTCCACGAACTAAGACTCCGCTTACAACGACAATTGTAAAAGCATCACCTGGAACAAATGGGAAACTTGGATTTTCTATCACTGAGAAGCTTATAATATTGTTGGAAACAACGGCTCCGCCAGCAATCCAAGTAATTGGATTACCATTAGCATCTAATGGGGACCCTGAGACAGAACCAAATGCTAAGAACTTTGCAGTTCCTGCGATTGGGGCGTTTAATGCCCCTCTTTGGACTGAAACACAACGAATTGTCCAAGTTTCTGGCGGAGCATTAGTATCTTCTAAAGTTAATGCATTAAGAGAGCCTACGCCAACATTTGTAAATAATGGAACTGATGTCGTACCACCTTGGTCTTTAAAGTAAGCAGCTTGTAAGATAAAATGACCAGTGGTTGGGTCTAATTGAGCATCATAAACGTGACTAAATGTAGTGGAGGCACTAATTGGCCCAAGCTCTAATACAGTAAGTGGCTGACCATTTTTAAAAATAGTAGTTCTATTAGTTACTAAAGGATAATTAGCTAAAGCAAAATGTCTTCCATCAGATCCGCTGCTAGATGTAAAAGTCGGATTAAGTCCGTCTAAACCGCCACCTTGGGCCTGAGAAATTATAGTTTCGCTGGTTGATCCTTGACCAATCATGGCGACTACCCTAGAGCCTCCAGGTATAGCCACACCGCTAGATTGAGTGACCTCCTGTACTACGACGCCTGGATTAATATTTGTTGCACCTGGGATGGAAGGCATGATGTTATCCTTTAAGTATTAAGTATTTCATTGATATATAAAAATATCCATATATTATGTGATTTTGTGTCTAACTTTAGTTATACCATCAGTCATATTCTGATGGGTCTTAAATTATTTTACATTTTCGCTAACATATCTGCTAAGTTAATACCTGTATGGATAGTCATATTGGACGCTACCGGGCTGTTTTCTTGAGATAAATCTAAAAAGTTGGCTGTAAAATTAATAGCATCGATTGTATTAACAATCGGGATCTCCCTGCGCCACTCAGTTCTTATTTCTAATGTGATAGTTTGCCTAAATAGTTTGTCATTTCGGTCATCTGTCTCTGAAGTTCCGCTTATTGATATAGGTTTTACTATAACCCCTATTTGATGTAAAGCTTCAAAATTGACTTCTGTAAAGCACATCCCAACTTGTTCTGCTAGATCGTCTCTAGCTCTTAAACTTCTTGACATTATATCAATAATTATAGTGCCTTGCCAAGCTCCAGCCGTTACTAAAGCTACTGGTTTTGTTACTACTGTTTGATTTCCATACCCATCAACTAAGAGTAATCTTTCATATTTAATTGTACCTTCATTACGATTAATTGAGATTGGAACATATTTTGAACCACCGCTTTTAACCAAGATGGCGGGATAAAAAATACCATTATATCGATAATTTTCTCCAATGAAGAGTCTCGTTGGCAGAACGGGATGGGGATTTAAAATAAATTGCGAACCCGGACCATAGGGGAGGTCGGCACCGGGAGGAAGATCGGTATGATCGGTTGTATTTGGAAATCCAAATTGATCTTTGGAGAAATGATAATAACTGTCTTTGGAGAAATAATCTCTTAAAGTAGCAATAATAACTTCTTTAGGATAAACAATCATCGATGATTGAACGATATTGTATATCCCATTAAGATCGGATTTGAAAAAATTATTGGAACTCATTGATTTACCATTTATATTTTACAACTAGTGGAGATATAGTAAATATTGAATTTGCGGTGCTCAAATCAATATTCATCTGTAAATTACATACAATATTTCTTGTTTTTGTAGATACAAATTTTGTAAAATCATTTGGCGTGACTGATATAAAAATAGTGGTTCCGCCAATTGATAAACCTTGAGTAGTTCTAACATTATCTACATTGGCGGCCAAATTATTCCAGGCCGGATCTAAAATAGTATTTGTTGGACTACTAAATGAATTGGAATTAAAATTAGTATCTTGTGAAGATAAAGTAACGGCTAATGTTCCAGAAGAAATTGCGCCGGCTCCATTATTTGCGATTCCTATTTTTGCTAATAATATTTGGGTTCCCTCTGGAATTTGATTTCCAACATCAGACATTATAGATATATTATGTGCTACGCCAGTATCAGTTATAAGAATATTTATATTATTATAGGAGCTAGAACTTAATGTGCCAGTATCGGTAAATACTTCAACATTAGATGATGCTGCCGCTAAAGTAGTAAGCGAAACGATAGATAATGATCCAGTATCTATATATGAAAAAGAATTTGCAGAAAATGGAATTATGGTATATCCAATTTGATTTTTGTTTCTAATACAAATTGATGTTGATGGAATATTTGCAGCAGTATTCTCATTCGAGCCATTATCAATAGTGGTATTATCAAAAAAATTATCTGTGATTATATATTGGGCCCCTGTCGTGCTATTTCCATTTATATAGGAATTAATTATATTACTTCCTCTATATATTTTGTTTCCTTTTACAATTGCAGTATTTCCATACAACGAAATACCATCAGCGCCAGGCGTTAAGCCAACGCGAGGCATAAGTCCAGAAACAATATTATTCTCTATAATTGTATTGGTGCCAGCATTTATTGCAGCTGTAGAATAAGCATAACAAGGATTACCTGAAATAGTAATTGCATTTGCACCAGTAGCCCCAGCATTATTATTGCTATATGAAATAACGTTGTTATTAATTATAGACTCGCCATATACTTGACTAGAATTTACTGAAATTGCACTATTTAATATGCCAGAGCCAGTATAATATTTATTTTTTATGGCGATATTATTAGCAACTAAAGTATTTTCATTTATTTTAATAAAAGATATTGCATATACTGGCCAAGCTATACTTGGAAACATATAGAAATCTATCCAATTACAAGTGTTTCCTTTTACAATAACTATTCCGGTATATATGTTGGTTGCACCAGCGCCATATACACTTAATCCAGATCCATCAATAGAAGAAATATAATTGCAGGTATTTTCAGATATAATTGTCGAATAATTTTTATATGCCTGATTGCCCGAAATAAAAACTTGATCCTCTGCATTTATTACTGAAATAGCTCCGCAATTATTTTTCTCTATAATTACATTGATAGTATTGAATGCGCTGTTTATTAATACGGTAGCCGTTGCATCATTTGTTGCATTGCGCATAGTTGTTATTGCAATCATTTGATTTTTATCAAATGTATTTGATGAGATCTCACAATTTAATAATTGTGGATAAAAACCAACAGAAGGAGGGTTAGGGCTCAAATCAATGAATACGATTGCACCTAAACTATCATCAATGATACTAAAACTAGAATTAGAATTAGAACTAAAATTATTATTTGATATGATAATATTTGATGCAATAGTTCCCGCATTAGAATTTTTAACGCATATAAATGGATATCGATTAGTTATGAAAGATTGGGGCGATGGATTCCAAATAAAATCACAATTTACAATAGAAACATTATCTATTATACTTGTAGTATTTCCAATATAATCAATACTAATTAAAGCATTTTCTACATTAATAAGTTGCTGCGCATATGATGGCGCATATGAATCTGATGCAGCAACGAATGGATCATAGTTATAGTTGAAAGTAATATTATCAAAACTAATATTATTTCCTATATTTAATCCAGTGGCGATTGTAACGGTGATAATACCACCATCACCAACAAATTGAACGGGATTATTATAATTTAGATATATGGCAGTGGTATCAATATCAATATTGCCTTTAATTATAACTTTATTAGATACCTGATTACTTGTCGAATTAGTTGCTGATATGTAATTATTTAGTTGATTTAACCAAGTATTTATTGAGGCAAAACTTCTAAAAGAACCATTTTGGCTTAAAATAAATGGCTCTGCTAATCCTCCATAACCATTACCAACATATCTTCTCATATCACTAGAGTTACAGCTTAATATTGCTGTTCCATCACTTTTTACTACTGACTCTACTATTGCTATTGGAACAATATCTTTTTGATTTAAAACTAAATCTGCCAAATATGTACTTCTTACAATATATGATATAGGTGGAGATACATTTGTATTTTTAACATAGAAAAGTCTGGTATTATCTAAATCTCCATATGATGAATTTGGAGAAATAAAATCTGTAGATGCAACTAATTCTATTTCTGATTTATCATTTACACATACAAACCAATTAATGGTTCCATATGTATTATTATACATTCCAGAACCTTCTGCAAAGATATTTTCAAGAACAATTGGCGCTTGAATTGTTGTATTATTTACTTTAACTATTTTCCCATTAACTACTGCTACGCCACCAGTAATAGTTATAACGCCTCTTCCATACCCATCTATCGTTGCTGATGTCTCAAATCCTCTTATAATTCCATTTTCATTAAGAAGTTTAGTTGGCTCCGCAATATAATCTAATGCTGATGTTGTTAATTCTTGCTCACTAACATTTCCAAATTGCCTTCTATCTTGAAAATGATCTAATGTATAAGGAACAGTTAATTGACAATTTGCCAATAACATATCTTCTTTATCTAATGATAATGTTGGAAATAGCTGAACATCAATTGGTATTGCTGGTAAAGCATTTAATAGGGATGTTGGGAAATTTTTAGCATCAAATATAAAGTCTATATAATCTATATTTGTTTCATCATAAAATCTGACTACTTCACCAACTTTACCATAAGTAAGAGGGCCAAGATTTGTATATGTTAAGCCGTCAGATGTATTGCATAATAATCCTGAATAAATTCCGGTCGTGGGGTCAAATGATTGTAACTGTAAAGTAATTTTATTAACATTATATCCAAATAAATAGCCTCTCAATTTAGAAGATATTTTCGATATATTAAGTGATGAGTAATTTAAGTTTGAATATATATTAATACCATTGACTAATGAAGAACTATTAAACATACGACCACGCTCTAGTGGGTATGTATTTTCATTTGCGCCTATATATATTTCAAAATAACTCTTAAAAACTGGAGTAGATGGGGAGCTTATATCTGAAGAATTTTCAGCGTTAAAAACAATAGAGTCTGAGTTAAAATAAATTGCAACCGTTTCAGGATTTGATGGAGTTCTTCCTTGTCCCGGAGCCGCATGTATGGCATCATAAACTGTAATAGATGTTGTTGGATTTGTTCCACAAATAGTATTAACTGCGCTAATGGTAAAGCGACCAAAATTCCAAAAATTACTATTTGGAGTTAAGCTCTGAACAACTAAAGTTTTACCGGGAGCCAAATTAGAAACATTATTTAATGCAAATGGAATTGTATAAATAACATTTGGAGAAGAGCTTGTTAGAGTTGCAATCCAATATCCATCTCCAAATTGATCAACTTGTTGATACCCATCAATAGTATCTGGTAATGAAAGAGTTGAACTTTCCTGTCCATTTAGATAAAAATTATTCTTTTTAAGCGGAACAAATAATTTAGTTGGATAAGTATAAGCAGTATTATTATTTGCATATGACGTATACGCTGGACTTGCGACATTCGCCCCAAACATTCCAAAACCTAAAGGATCCGGACTTAAACCAGAAGCATCAATTATATTTTGTGGATATTGATTAGAAGATGCTGTTGAATTAATACCAGATGAGCCTATTACGAAATTAACAATTGAGAATGAAGCATTATTATAAGAGTCGGCAAGCATAATGCCAAATTCTCCCTGATAAGAGAATGCTATAAAGCGTAAATTATATGATCGCTGTCTAAATTGATTATTTGTTGCAGCTACGATACCATCTA